>OIXA01000046.1_pt1 | contig 140301 bp, 129 predicted proteins | sample 1587721 | NCBI WGS metagenome assembly OIXA01 (sample SAMEA3888900, study PRJEB22519) | human gut metagenome | biome: human gut; feature: human-associated habitat; material: faeces | place: Denmark | collected 2013 | reverse complement strand
CCCCGAGGGGAGGGATTTAGGGTGAGGGTAACGTGCACGCAAAAAGTGCGTGGGGTTTAAAGCCTTCGAACGAGTGATAACCCTCAAATAAGCGCTTGCGCTTAGCAAGTTTTGAGTTTGTATATTTTGAAAAGCAATGGAGATATGGCGAAGAAACAGACTGAGGATACCCCTCTGCTCAAACAATATTTTTCAGTAAAGGCACAGCATCCGGAAGCAGTGCTGCTGTATAGGGTAGGAGACTTCTATGAAACCTACTCAGATGATGCCGTCTTAGTGAGCAAAGTCCTCGGACTTGTACAGACCAAGAGATCGAACGGAGACAAAGAAGCCGTGCCTATGGCCGGCTTTCCGCATCATGCTATAGAACAATACCTTACGAGGCTTATCAGAGCCGGATACAAGGTCGCAGTCTGCGATCAGTTGGAGGACCCGAAACTTACCAGGACACTGGTGAAGCGCGGTGTGACTGAAATGGTTACGCCGGGCATCGCTTTCGGCGAAAACATGCTCGACCAGAAAGAGCACAACTTTCTCGCGGGACTGACATTTTCCAAAAATATGTGCGGCGCCGCCTTCCTGGACGTCTCCACGGGCACCTTCCAGATAACTCAGGGAACACCTGAATACATCGGCACCCTCATCGCCTCGCTGAATCCTAAAGAAGTCGTGGTCCAGAGAGGTCTCCAGAAGCAGGTGCAGGAACTGTTCGGCGACAAACTCTACATCTCCACATTGGAAGAATGGGCATTCGTTTATGATTCTGCAGTGGAAAAACTGAAAAAACAGTTCCGTGTAGAATCGCTGAAAGGCTATGCCATAGACCCTTATCCTTTGGGAATCTGCTCGGCCGGAGCGTTGATAGTCTACCTCGAACAGACACAGCACACAGGACTTTCCAACATCTGTTCCATCTCCAGAATCGACGAGGACAAATTCGTCTGGATGGACCGTTTCACCATCAGGAACCTCGAAATTTTCAATGCATCTTCAGGGGGCGAGGGTGTGTCACTCGTAAGTGTAATCGACAAATGTTGCTCTCCGATGGGCGCACGCCTCCTCCGAAGCTGGCTTGCGATGCCGTCGCTGGACCTGAAAGAACTCCAGAACCGTTTCGATATTGTCGGGTATTTCACTGAAAATCAGGAACTTCTAAGCCAAGTCCAGGCCCATGTCAGCAACATCGGAGACCTCGACCGCATAATGTCCCGCGCCGCGACCGGTAAAATCATGCCGCGCGAAATGTTGCAGCTCGGAAGAGGACTCTCCCAGTTCGAACCGATCCGCAGCCTCTGTTCGGGTCAGGTCAATGCCGGTGAAACGTCTGTCTGTGAGCCGTTGAAAAAGCTCGTGTCGTCGATCGATGGATGTACGACGCTGCTTGATGACATCACGAAGACATTGACCCCAGACGCAGCGGCAGCCGTAGGCAAAGGCGATGTCATCGCCCAGGGCGTGGATGCGGAACTGGACCGCCTGCGCGAAATTTCCCGCGGGGGTAAGGATTACTTGCTGAAGATGCAGCAGCGCGAGATCGAACGTACCGGAATCACCTCATTGAAAATCAGTTACAATAATGTGTTCGGTTACTATATGGAGGTGCGCAACACATTTAAGGACAAGGTGCCGCCGGAGTGGATACGTAAGCAGACGCTTGTGAGCGCAGAGAGGTATATTACTCAGGAACTTAAAGATTACGAGGAACAGATTCTTTCCGCGGAAGATAAGATATACGCTTTGGAATCATCTATCTATAATGCGTTGATTACTAAGGTTCAGGCTTGTATTAGAACTATTCAAGTGAATTCTGCTGCGATCGCGAAGTTGGATGTGCTGGCAGGGTTTGCCGAGCTCGCTGTGGAACGTCATTACTGTCGTCCTGAAGTAGGGAAGGGTTTGGCTTTGGATATAAAGGCCGGACGTCACCCTGTCATAGAGACATTGATGAAACCCGGGGAAGAATATGTGCCGAACGACATTCATCTGGATAACAAGGATCAGCAGATTATCATTTTGACGGGTCCGAATATGTCCGGAAAGTCGGCATTGCTCAGACAGACCGCGCTTATAGTGCTTATGGCGCAGATCGGTTCGTTCGTTCCGGCGGAATCTGCGAAATTCGGATATTTCGACAAACTGTTCACCCGTGTCGGTGCTTCGGACAATATTTCGCGCGGAGAGTCGACGTTTATGGTGGAGATGCTGGAAACTTCCATGATTCTGCATAATCTTTCTGAGCGTTCGCTGGTGCTTCTCGATGAAATCGGACGTGGAACATCCACTTATGATGGTATGTCCATCGCGCGTGCAATCGTGGAATATATCCATAATTACGGGAAGGGTGCGAAGACATTGTTCGCAACTCATTATCATGAACTTAATGATTTGAAAGATACATACAAGGGCGTGAAGAATTTCCATGTGGCCGTGAAAGAGGTCGGGAAAGAAGTCATTTTCCTGCGAAAATTGAAGGAGGGCGGAGCAGAACACAGCTTTGGAATCCATGTGGCCCGGATGGCCGGTATGCCTAAGGAAGTGCTCGATTCTGCAGAAAAGACATTGGCCCAACTCGAAAATGGCGGGGGAGTCCAGATAAGCGGAACTTCAGGAGTCCTGCGGGAGAAGATTAGCAAGCCTTATAATACGAAGGAGGGCGAGGTTCAGCAGGATGGTTCTATTCAACTGTCTCTGTTCCAACTGGATGACCCGACGCTTTCCTCAATGAGAGATACTTTGAAGTCCGCGGATTTGAATAATATGACCCCTATGCAGGCGTTCGATTTACTGCGGAATATGAAGAAAGAGCTCGGGATATAAGAACCGATTATAAATCAGAATAAACATAATTTATCAAATATGACACATAAAACTTTCTTTGCAGCTATAACTGCTTTTGTCGCCTCGTTTATTTTTGGCGCAGACGTTGCTGCCAATGATGGTGCATATCAGGTGGTTTCGCCTGACGGACATCTTTCCGCTACTGTAGTTGTCGGAAGTGATATTTCATATACGGTGTCGCGCGATGCTCTCCAGCTGATCGCTCCGTCTCAGATTTCCATGACTTTGTCCGACGGGATCGTTTTCGGCCAGGATGACAAGGTGCGTAAGGTCCGCAGGGATTCCCGTGATCAGGTTTGGCAGGCCACTGTGTACAAAAAATCGGATGTCCGTGACCATTATAACGAAATGACACTCGAATTCAAAGAGTTTTCATTGACCTTCCGCGCTTATGATGATGGTGTGGCTTACAGGTTTGCGAGCAAGCTGAAGGGCGATTTTACGGTGATGTCCGAGAAGGCGGAATTTGCGTTTGCGAAGGATTGGGACGCATTCATACCTTATGTGAAGCAGCATACCAAGACTCTTGAAACTCAGTATTTTAACTCTTTTGAGAATACATATAAGGAACATCGCCTTTCTGAATGGAACAAGTCGCGTCTTGCATTTGCACCACTCGTGGTGAACGCTGACAATGGCGTGAAAGTGCTTCTTACAGAGGCGGATCTTCTGGATTATCCCGGCATGTTCCTCTACAACGAGGGCGATGCTTCGACACTTTCAGCCCGTTTCGCCCCATACCCGAAAGAGATGAAGCAGGGAGGGCATAATAACCTTCAGAATGAGATTCTCAGCCGCGAGAAATTTATCGCCAAGGCTTCCGGTGCCGAAAAGTTCCCGTGGAGGGTCATTATGGTGACTGATAATGATGCTCATCTTGCTGTCAATGATCTTGTCTGGAATCTTTCCACACCACAGGACCCTAATGCTGATTTTACTTGGGTACGTCCTGGAAAAGTGGCTTGGGACTGGTGGAACGCTTGGAATATCTATGGCGTGGATTTCCGTGCAGGCATTAATAACGACACTTACAAGTATTATATAGATTTCGCTGCTGCCCACAATATCGCTTACGTGATTCTGGATGAGGGCTGGGCAGTGAACAAAAAGGCTGACCTTCTGCAGGTGATTCCTGAAATCGATATCCCTATGCTATGCCAGTACGCTTCTGAACGTGGTGTAGGACTGATTCTCTGGGCCGGATACCTTGCTTTCGACAAGGATATGGAAAATGTCTGCCGTCATTATTCAGAGATGGGTATCAAGGGATTCAAGGTGGATTTCATGGACAGGGATGACCAGATCGTAGTGGATTTCCTCAGAAGATCTGCAGAAACTGCTGCCAAATACAAACTGATGTTGGACTTCCATGGCATTTATAAGCCGACTGGTCTTCACAGGACTTATCCGAACGTCGTGAACTTCGAGGGTGTCCATGGTCTGGAGCAGATGAAGTGGAGCGATGCGTCTGTAGATCAGGTTACTTACGATGTTACTGTTCCGTTTATCAGAATGGCTGCAGGCCCTATGGATTATACACAGGGTGCGATGCGCAATGCCACCAAGAAGAATTATCGTCCGGTTAACAGCGAGGCCATGAGTCAGGGAACACGTTGCCGTCAGCTTGCGGAGTATGTGGTCTTCGAGTCTCCTCTGAACATGCTTTGCGATTCGCCGTCCAACTATATGAGCGAGCCTTTGTGCACGAAATTCATAGCAGACTGTCCGGTCGTATGGGACGAAAGCATTGACCTGAACGGCGAAATCGGAAAGTACATCACACTCGCCCGCCGAAGCGGCGAGGCTTGGTATGTCGGGGCGATGACGGGATGGGACGCGCGCGATTTGACGCTCGATTTGAGTTTCCTCGGTGCCGGCGATTGGACGATGGAAGTTTTTTGTGATGGGGTCAATGCTGATAGGGCGGCTCGTGATTTCCGTCATGAGGTCATTTCTGTTCCGGCCGACCGCAAGGTGAAGATTCACATGGCTCCAGGCGGTGGCTGGGTGGCCAGAATTACTAAGTAATAATCTATAGATGAATAAGTTAGAAAAAGCGATATTTAACAGGACTGAACTTCTGTTGGGAGCGGATGTGATGCAGGCGCTGTCCGAGGTGAGGGTGATTCTTTTCGGTGTCGGGGGTGTCGGCAGCTGGTGTGCGGAAGGACTTGTGAGGAGTGGTGTGAAGCACCTGACGATAGTGGATTCAGACCGTGTCAGCATAACGAATGTGAATCGTCAGCTGATGGCGACGACGAAGACTGTGGGGCAGGTGAAGGTGGAGGCTCTTAAGAATCATTTGTTGGAGATTAATCCGAATGCTGAGATAGAGGCGATTCAGGCGATTTATTGTGAAGATACAGCCGACCGTTTCGACCTGGACAGTTATGACTATGTAGTGGATGCCGTGGACTCGTTGAAAGACAAGGCGTTACTGATTCTGAAGGCGACAGCGAGCAGGGCTAAGTTCTACTGCTCGCTTGGTGCTGCCCTGAAGACGAATCCGCTTAAGGTCCAGGTAGCGGAGTTCTGGGATGTGCGCGGTTGTCCTCTCGGTGCTGCTCTCCGCAAGAAGATGAAGCGTGCCGGAACGTTCCCGGCCCACAAGTTTCTCTGTGTATATGATGACGAAGTCCTGGAGAACCGTGGGGCGGACAGTGTCGGTAAGGTGGAGGACTGTTTTGGCGATCCGGCTCTCCTGAATCACGACTGGAGCACCTCCAAAGCTCAGATAAACGGCACCACCGTCCACATTACCGCCATCTTCGGCATGACCCTCTCCGGCCTCATAATCGACGACATCTACCATCGCGTGCTGCTTAACGCAAATTGCTGAGCCTGCAGCCAAGTCGCCAAGGACTAATGCCCGGAAATGAAATTTAGTCGACTAGACACAAAAAAGCGGAGCAAACGTGGTTGCGTTTGCTCCGCTTAAATGTATAAAGCTCAGCGAATTACTCAGCCTTCTTGATACTTGTCATCATAGTGTTGACAACCTTGGTATCAGTTCCGGTAACACCGAGAACATAACCAGTGATCACATACTTAGTACCATTATTGCTGTCATTCAACTCAGGATACTTAGTATTGTCAGCATAAGAAACATTAGCCTTGATGCTGGTTCCCTCGATATCGAGATCAGTATGCCACTGATAAATCTGATCCCTCCAAGCATTGAGAGTACCAGTATAAGTTACATACTTGATAGAAGGACTCTTCACATAAGCCTCGAACTGAGCAGCCTTGAACTCCTCAGGAGTAGGATTAGTAACAGTCTCAGTGCCGTTGACTGTAATAGTAGAAGTCCCACCGAACTGAGTGAATCCGCCATAAACAGTAGTAGGACCCTCTACGGTAACCTTCTCACCTACAGATCTGCCATGCTTCTTCTTGAATGTCAAGATGATACCTGAGTCATCCTTTACGAGGAATCCCTTAGTATGAGTAGCGACGATTACACCCTCTACTTTATAAATATTGTCAATCTCACCCTTGACAACATCAGCGATCTTGGAAACAGGAATTACTACTTCTTTACCGAACTCAACCTTCTGGCCGCCCTTGCCCGCAACGAGAAGAACGTCGTCAAGTCTGTTGACACTGACATCTTTAGCTGTAAACTTGATATAGAGTGTCTTAGTGCCTGCAGGAAGTGTGAAGTCAGCAGTAGCAAGACGCCATGTGCCATCCTTCTTATCCTCTACGCCACCGAAATCGTATTTGATAGCAGGAGACCAAACCTTGCCGTCAGCTGACATAGTAACCTGGAAGTCAGACTTGAGGAAGTCATTTGCAGCACCCTGGGCATATCTCTGGGCACCGAATGAGAGTCTGAGATTCTCTGAAGGAACATCGATCTTCTCGATAGTGAAGTAAGCAACCTGCTCAGTTGAACCACCGAAGAAAATGTTGTTGTTGCCTGAACCGTCATATGAAGAGAGGTCACCCTTTGAAGACTGGTTGGTACGAATAGACGCCTGTGCGTATGAATAAGTTACGTTAGATACGCCTGAACCCTTCTGATTCTGCCATCCGTCGAACTGGTCGAGCCAAGGCCATCCCTTAGAAGTCTGGTACTTGTCCTTGTCCTGAACAGCCACCTCTTTGTCGAATGAGCTGTAGAAGATAGCTCCTTCAGGAACCTTCTCCTCGAAATTACCATTGTCTGTAACCTCTGTAGGAACACAGTACATGAAGTTCTTGTAAGAACCGAAGAGATATCCGGTGATGGTTACTTTATGGTTGTTGTACTTTGTTTTGAAATCATCTGTCATATAATCGAGACTTCCTATAACAGAAGTTCCTTCGATCTGGACGTTGACATAGTTTCCTGCTACGATGATAACACCCTCGAAAGTAGCATATTTAACCTCTGGAGCTTTCATGTAAGCCTCGATGTCTTTTACAGAAACTGTTGTGGCATCAGGCTGTTTGAAAGCGTCATTGTGAGAAGTCTTTGCGATGATGAGGTCTACCTTGTCGAGCTGCTTGAGACCGTTTCTCTCTGCAATAGTTCCTGATACGGTAACATAGTCTCCAGGAACAAGATCATGCTCCCCACCTTTGAATGCGTAAATTCTAGATCCGTTTTCTTCGAGGAGAATACCCTGAGTGTTAGTTGCGATAACCTCCAGGCAGTCTACGTTTTCGAATCTTGCTCCAACTTCGGCAGAAATCATGTCTGAAATTGTGTACGGGCTCTTTTTAGCTGGTTTGTTGGGTTCTGGTTCTGGTTTTTCAGTTTCGTCAGGAATCCATCCCTTTTTGCCAGAGTCGTCAGAAGAGCAGGCGATGAGTGAAACTCCGAGAGCCAAAGTCACGATGGCTTTCAGCGAAGTTTTCCAAATTGAATGTGTCATAATTAGTTTTTAAAAAATAATGCTGTTTGCTTCTCACACAAAGAAACGCCTCCGGAGGAGAGGATCCTCCAGAAGTGTTTCTTAAAAATGCTTGCGGAAGTGGCAGGATTCGAACCTGCGAACCGTTATTTGCGGTCAACTGTTTTCGGGGCAGCCTCCTTAAGCCACTCGGACACGCTTCCGAGGCTCAAAGTTACTGCAACTCAGCGAAACTACAAATTTTTTTGACCGATTTAGTAAAAAAAATCGTAACTATGGCATCTCTACGGCCTTGACAAGCTTCTCTGCTAAGTCCACGAATGCCAAACCATCAGGTCTTGAATACAATGCTGCAGGCTCTCCCGCGTCACCGTTCTCACGGATACTCTGCACGATAGGAATCTGACCCAGAAATGGAACTCCATATTTCTCAGCCATATTCTTTCCGCCGTCCTTTCCGAAGATAAAGTATTTGTTTTCAGGAAGTTCTGCAGGAGTAAACCATGACATGTTCTCCACGATACCGAAAATCCGACGGTTTATGTTCTTGTTGCGGAACATGTCCACACCTTTCTCGACATCGGCCAATGCCACTGCCTGAGGAGTAGTAACGATGACCGCACCCTCCATAGGAATGTCCTGGACCAGTGAAATATGGATATCGCCCGTTCCTGGAGGCATATCGATAAGAAGGAAGTCCAGAACGCCCCAACGCACCTGCAAAATCATTTGTTTCAACGCGTTGCAAGCCATAGGACCTCTCCAGATAAGCGCCTGTCCCGGTTCTGCAAAATAACCGATGGACATCCATTTTACGCCATACTTTTCGATAGGCATGATGATTTCCTTGTCGCCTTCCTGTTCAGCCTCAGGCAGAGCGCCTTCCGTAGCTGTCATCTTAGGAACTGAAGGACCATAAACGTCCGCGTCTGCCAGTCCGACCTTATATCCGAGACGTGCCAACGCCACTGCGAGGTTTACCGCCACGGTAGATTTGCCGACGCCGCCCTTGCCCGACGCTACACCGATGATATGACGCACATTGTTCACCTCATCCAGCGTCAAATTCAGGCCGGTCTGCTTCTTGGGAGCACTCTCCTCGCGGATTATCGTCTTGATTTCCACGTCTTTAACCTCCGGTGCATGACGGAAAATCGCCGCTTTCGCGCTGCTGATGATATACTCTGTAAGCGGGTCGCGATGTTTAGAGAAGGCTAAGGTCAATGTTACCTTCCCCTCGTTTATTTCTACTTTGTCTACAAGTCCAAGCTCCACGATGTTCTTGTCACCCTTCGCAGGATGCTTCACATCGTAGAGCATTTTCATTATTTCGTTCTCTTTCATGTATAAGTAAAACTATTTTTCGATATTCATTTCATTCAAGAGATAGCCTGCGCCACCGAACTTGTCTACCATGAAGAGGACATAACGGATATCCACGCATATACATCTCTGTAGATCAGGCTCGAACATGACGTCACTTGACATGGACTCCCAGTTTCCGTCGAATGCAAGACCGATTAGACGGCCCTCTGCATCGAGAACAGGGCTACCTGAGTTACCTCCGGTGATATCGCAATTGGTCAAGAAACAGGTAGGTACATTTCCGTTATGTTCATACTGTCCGAAATCTTTAGTCTCATAAAGTGACTTGATCTTGGCAGGCACACGGAACTCATAATTGTCCGGATCCTCTTTCTCGATCACGCCGGCGAGAGTCGTATAGTATTTATATACAACACCGTCAGCAGGTGAGTAACCCTTCACTGTACCATAAGTCAGACGCATGGTAGAGTTGGCATCCGGATAAGAAGGCTGGCCTTTCTCCCATTCGAGAAGTCCTGCTGCAAAAGTCTTGCTGCCTGCATTGATAGCGGCATTTGACTTGAGGAGGGATGAACGAAGCTTGAGGAAAACGGTGGTAACAGCGTTGTAAAGTGTGACGGCAGGGTCATTTATGAAGTCTGCACGTGTCTTGAGCTCTGCATTCTTCATGCTCTGCTCAGATGCCAGGAAACTATGGTTGAAAAGATCATTGACATAAGCGTCGATATCCATAGTGGCGAAGTCGTAACCCTCGATTTCGAGATAATCCTCAGGTCTTGCGTTCTCCCTGTAGAACTTCAACATTCCGCTGGCCAATTTTCTCTCAAGCGGCTCATAATAATCTTTATACGCCTCCAAAGTCGCCTCTTTTCCAGCCTCTAAAGCAGCAACTGTGTCTTTATCATTGGCCCTCAAAGTCTTCATCATACCCTGGGCGAAATCTCCCACGAGATTGCAGATTCCAAGTCCGAAAGGTGCCTCGATCAGGAGCCTGTACGCGACTTCGTCGGCTGTCGAATTGTCGATGACTGTCTTTATTTCTGTCAATGCTGATCCGTATGCTGCTTTACGTTTCTTGTTGGCATTCACCCACTTCATGAAGTCAGCCTCTTTCTGCTCCTCGCGGCCGATGATGTTCAAGTCCTCGAAAGCTTTTTTCTCGCCGATCCATTTTTTCCAACCGTTGGATGAGCCGGCATATTTGTTCGCATACTGGAGACGGACTGCAGGGTCAGCTTCCATGCCTTCCTTCATTATGTTCTGTTTCAATGTTCTGGCAGCGATGCTGACATCCTGTTTCTTGATCATAAGTTCCAACATGGATGCTGTCTGGAATCTTTGTGTGCGTCCAGGATAACCCATCACCATAGCGAAGTCGCCTTCGTTAACGCCTTTGAGTGAAACCTTGAGTGACTGCTTAGGAGTCATAGGAACGTTATCTTCCGAATAATCAGCCGGTTCGTTGTTCTTGTCTGCATAAACGCGGAACATGGAGAAGTCGCAGGTGTGACGTGGCCACATCCAGTTGTCAGTCTCTCCACCGAACTTGCCCATAGATGCAGGAGGTGCGCCTACGAAACGGACGTCGCGGTATACCTTGTCGATAATGAGGTAGTTCACGTTGTCATTATAGAAGTTCACAACTCTGACTTCGCAGTTAGGGTTAGCTTTTTCGGTAACTTCGATCAGTTGCTTACGTGCTGCAACCCAAGCTTTTTCAGCGAGTTCATCGGCATTGGCACTATCCTTAAATTCCTTCAGGGCGGCAGCTCTGGCCTTGTTCAGGACGTCGGTAACGTCGGTCATGCGCTGGAGGAATCTGACAGTCAGGCCCGGTACCGGGAGCTCTTCTTTGTTGCTCATGGCCCAGTATCCGTCTTCCAGGTAGTTGTGCTCCGGAGAGCTGAGTTTCTGGATGCTTCCGTATCCGCAGTGGTGGTTCGTTACGAGGAGTCCTTTGTCCGAAATCATCTCACCTGTACATCCGCCGCCGAACTGTACGATAGCGTCTTTCAATGAATTATGATTAATATCATAAATCTGTTCAGGGGTAAGACGGCAGCCGATATTAGCCATAGCCTTACTGTTCATCTTCTGAAGGAGCGGCAACAGCCACATTCCTTCATCTGCGCGCGCTCCCAATGAAAGCATGAGGAACGCCGAAATCGCGATAAGTGCTTTTTTCATATTTGTCGATGCTTTTGTTTATGTTCGATATTGACATCTTACAAAGATAATGTTTTTCAACGATATTACACATTCTTGCCGCCTGTTTGAGTTTTCGCTGGCGTCTAAGCCGCCTGAGCGGTGTATATAGTCCAATATTTCTGTCCGCAGGGGGATGCCCTCAGCAGGACTTGACGCCCTCGTCACTAGAGGAAGGGGCCCGCGACAGCGGGAGGGCCTGGTCCTGCTGAGGACATCCCCCTGCGGCTACTATATATTAAGCCCCGGCCGAAATATAGAATCCGGTCGGGGCAATCATGAAAATTATTGGTTAAGTTATTATTCTTCTGTGTCTTGTGCTGCGTATTCTGCCAAGAGCTTAGTCTGGACATCACCCGGTACAGGCTGGTAATCAGCGAACTGCATAGAGAATGTCGCGCTACCTGATGTCAGTGAGCTAAGTGAGGTAGAATATCTGTAGAGCTCTGCGAGAGGAACACGCGCCTTAATCACCTCGAATCCCTTTTCGCTGCCCATTCCCTCGATAATCGCACGCCTGTTCTGCAGGTCGGACATACATGCACCCATGTACTCACTTGGCGTAAGAACCTCCAGAGTATAAATAGGCTCCATAATCTTCGGCCCTGCATTTCTGAACGCCTCCTTGAAAGCGTTACGAGCCGCGAGAACGAATGAAATTTCGTTAGAGTCTACCGGATGCATCTTTCCGTCGTACACGAATACCCTGATGTCACGTGCATAAGAACCGGTAAGAGGTCCCTCTGTCATCTTGTCCATGATACCCTTAAGGATAGCAGGCATGAAACGTGCATCGATGGCACCACCGACTACGCAGTTGTAGAACTCCAGCTTTCCGCCCCAGTCAAGATTATAAGACTCCTGGCTCTTCACGTTCAACGTGCAATCCTTTCCGTCGATCTTGAATTTATTCGTAAACGGAACACCTTCCACGATAGGGCAAATAAGAAGATGAACCTCTCCGAACTGACCTGCACCACCGGACTGTTTCTTGTGACGATACTCGGCGGTAGCAATCTTGGTAATGGTCTCACGATATGGAATCTTCGGAGAGAAGAGCTCTATCTGAACCTTGAACTCATTCTCGAGACGCCATTTGACCACGTTTATATGCTGCTCTCCCTGACCACTTAAAATCGTCTGTTTCAGCTCCTTAGAGTATTCTACAACGACTGTGGGGTCCTGTGAAGAGATTTTGTTCAATGCTTCTCCGAGTTTGGCTTCGTCTGCCTGAACTTTAGCCTTGATAGCTGTTCTATATTTCGGAGCAGGGAACTTTATGTGTTCGAATGAAAGACCTGTTCCAGGCTGAGAAAGAGTAACATTGGTCTTACCTGAGCGGAGCTTCACGGTACAACCGATATCTCCGGCCATCATGTCGGTCACTTTCTCCTTCTTGGCTCCGGCCACCGCATAAATAGTAGAGATTCTCTCTCTGTTGCCGGTCTCCGCGTCTTCCAAATCCATACCCTCGTCCAACTCGCCGCTCATCACCTTGAAGTAAGAAACCTCGCCGAGGTGCGGCTCCACGTCTGTCTTGTATATGAACAATGATGTCGGAGCCTCCTGCTTGCAAGCGACTTCCTCACCTTCTGTGGTCAATGTCTTTGTAATCTCAGGAGAAGCTGAAGCCTTGATAGTGAACTCCATAAGTCTCTTTACGCCAATGTCTTTCTTCGCTGAAAGGCAGAACACCGGAAGAACCTTTCCTTCCCTGATGCCGACGCCCAGACCCTTTCTGATCTCGTCTTCTGTCAATGATCCTGCGGCGAAGAATTTCTCCATGAGTGTGTCATCATACTCTGCTGCAGTTTCGATAAGCGTCTGACGGAGAAGCTCTGCCTCATCTTTCTGGTCTGCAGGGATTTCTAAATCCTCGCGAGTTCCGTTATCGTCCTTGAAGTGATAATATTTCATCTTCAGAACGTCCACGAAGCCATCGAACGACGAGCCTGTGTTAACAGGGAACTGTATGATAACAGGCTTGTTCCCAAAGGCTTCCTTCATGCTGGCCTGAACATTATCCCAATCAGCTTTTTCTCCGTCGAGCTGGTTTACTGCTATAATTATAGGAACCTTATATTGTTCTGCGTATCTTGCAAATATTTCCGTACCTACTTCGACTCCTTGCTGTGCATTAATCACAAGTATTCCGTTTTCGCATACCTTGAATGCTGAAACAGCTCCGCCGATGAAATCGTCTGAACCCGGAGTATCTATGATATTGAACTTGGTATCCATAAACTCGGCATATAAAGGGGTCGAGAATATAGACCTCTGGTTCATCTGTTCGATTTCAGTGTTGTCTGATACGGTGTTCTTGGATTCGACTGCACCACGCCTGTCGATGACTTTGCCTTCATAAAGCATCGCCTCCGCTAATGTGGTCTTGCCTGACTTGGTGCTGCCAAGCAAGACCACGTTTCGGATATCCTTTGTAGAATAGGATTTCATGACCTTATTGCGTTATTAGTTTATAAATACATGCATTTGACGCTTTCGCGGATAATTCCCGTGGTAATCGGGAATCAATCCGCGAGGTGTCATTGCAAATCTAATAAAATATTAATGCAATAACAACATCTTGGGCCTATAAAATAAAACCTTTTAACATATATTTCTCACAAAGTCGCTCAGGTACGGCTTCTCGCAGGGATGTGAGGACTTCTTCTCCAGTCATTCCGAGTTCGGCGAAAACCATATCATCGAGGCTCTTGAAGTCCGTGTCGAGGGAGACGCAGAGTTTCCGGAACGTGAGATTCGGGATCAGGTAGATGTTATCTTCGGTAATCATTTTCACGAAGATTTCGTAAGCGCGGACAGTTTCCATGTTCTTCAGTTTTTAATTCTGTTCACCGCAAATCTCGTATTCTTGTCAGTCACCTGCAAGCGAAAACGGCGATTTTGCCAAAATTTATATTACATTTTTACGTTTCTTAAATTTTATGGGGGTCAAAAGCCACTTTTATGCGGATTGCATATTTGCAAATGACACGAAAAACTTGTCAAAGAACCTACTTTGAAAGATGCCGATTTATGATTATATTTACAAATATATTATAAGTAAGAGCATTGATGAAAAAGATAAATACTCCTCATTTACTGAATTTTCTGAACGACGGTCTCATCGAGGCCGGTTGCGACGAGGCTGGGCGCGGTCCACTCGCCGGTCCGGTGTTCGCGGCAGCCGTCATATTGCCTACGGATTTTTACCATCCGCTGCTGAACGACTCGAAAAAGATGACGGCGGCGCATCGTGACGAGGTGAGGGAAGTTGTTGAAAGAGAGGCGGTTTCGTGGGCGGTGGAGGAAGTAAGTCCTGAGAAGATAGATGAACTGAATATATTATGGGCGTCTGTCACGGGTATGCAGCGCGCGGTTCTGCGCCTGAATCCGAAACCGGAGTTCCTGCTTATCGACGGAAACAAGTTCCGGCCTTTCGATACTTATACGTCTAAGGATTACAAGACGGTGGTAAAGGGAGATGCTACTTACGCATCCATAGCGGCAGCGTCTGTCCTGGCCAAGACGTGGCGTGACGAATACATGAAAAAGATAGCCTTGGAGTATCCGCAATATGGCTGGGACCGCAACATGGGTTATCCTACTCCGGAACACATAGCTGCCATCAAGAAATATGGCTACACTCCGTATCACCGCATGAGTTTCCATCCCAAAGAACTCGAGCCGTCATTGTTCGGGTAATTACCGAGGTCGGTAAGCGTCTCTGCGGTTACGCGGGGTCGGCGCGGCCTTACCTTGTAAAGGATTGATAATCAGATAATTCTGATACGCGAGCGCGCCGACTCGGTGTTTTTTAGGGGGCTCGGCGCGGGTTAATATTGTAACGTGTTGATACTCAGTGTGTTCAAAGGTGCGGCCGTGCCGACACCTCTGGGGCTTCAGGCCAGGTAGCGTTGGTTACGAATATTTCGTGTCGCTGTAAGCGTCTGATTCTATCTAAATTGTACTAAGAGATTCGTACCAGGTTTCAGTTCACCGTTTTCGATGCGATGGATCAATTCCACCACCTTGTCATTGCACGGCGTTGGCACATTCACCTTTCTGCCTTGAGCGCAAACGGCGCCGTTGATGGCGTCCACTTCTGTCTTTTTGCCACGCTCAATATCTTGTAACATACTGGCTTTCAATCCTGCATGCTTTCGGATAGCTATCGGGATAATGAAGAATGATATCGCTTTTTTGATGGGATTATGGTAATCCAGAAGTTTTACCACATCCTTGCCTTGTATCGGTTCGATCCTGATGCCTGACGCTGCGCATACGTCGATGCATTCCTTTATCAGTTTCTGGATGATCTTACGCGATTCCTTATCCTTGGCTGCTTCACCGAAAGTGCATCCGAGTACTGCGCTCATTCCTGAAAATGAGGCGTTTATAAGCAGTTTGCTCCAGCGTGTACCCACGAAATTCTCGTCCACTTCCACAGGTCCCATCATCTCCAACAATGCTTTCACTTCATCGAAATGGTTGCCCCGTTCTTTGAAGATGCTGCCCAATGAAAATGTTAGGCTGTCCGGAGAACTGGTCAATTCGCATACTCCCGGCTCTGTCATCGTGGCTCCCCAAGCGACAGTGCATCCGAGAACTCTTTTCTCGCCCACGATTTCTGCTATCTGCGGTTCTGGAAGGCCGTTCTGCATAGTGACGATGACTCCGTCTTCTGCCAGATATTCTTTCAAAAAGCTTACGACTTCGCGGTTCGCCTGCTGCTTGGTCATCAGGAAAATGATGTCGTATATACCTGTCATTTCCTTGTCAGTCAATGCGTTGACGGTTTGTTGAAATTGCAGTGTGCCCGTGATGACAGCTCCATTTCGTCGCAGTGCCGCGACATGTTTTTCATTATGATTTATCAGGTCGATCTGCCCGCCTTTCTTAGTTATGAATGCGCCCAATATGGTTCCCAATGAACCTGCGCCGTAAATCGCTGCTTTCATTTGTTCGTTTTTTAGTGCCGCAAATATAGTTTAAGTTTTACAAGTTGTCAACCGAAATCACCTTCTTAGGTTTTGCAACTTGCGAAACTTGAATTACCTTGCAAAACCAGCAGTCTACCGCTCCTTCTTCTCGCAAATAACCGCAGTGAGCCACAGAATCAGTTGACCGGAGTAGTAGGTAACCATTATCAGGATGTTGTTGTACTCCACCGGCTCGACGAACTTGTTCCAGGACAGAATCATATCCGAGAACACGAACAGCGCCGCACCTGTCGCGAACCAACCCTGTCGCTGCAGCATTGACAAACCGAACATCGAACAAATCAGAACCGCATAGATGGCGCAGCCGATACGGGTGATGCCGGCCGGTGCGTGCGGAACGATGCTGGTCAATGCGAAGGTTATCAGCGCCGCTGCTATCGCCACTACTGCGGTGATTGTCAATGCCTTTGCGCGTACGCCCTGTCTCGTTTGTGCCCCGTTCGGTACGGATTCCCGGCATCTGCACGCCTGCAAATCAGCAGGTAGTGAAAGAAATCTCTTAACGAAAAATGTAATAAGCATCACGTGAGCAGCCGCGAAAAATGACATCTGCCCGATGAAATTGTGGCCCGCACCCATGTAATCCCCGCACATCGAGAAGATCATGGCCAATACTATTTGCCGCGGAGCGAGAAAGATTCCTGCCAATGACAATGTCAGCAGTGGGCCGATGATTCTGTATTTCACCACAAGTTCCGGCAATACCGAGCGCAGAACCGGCTTCGGTAGAAAATAAACCGCCGCCAACAATATGAATATCAGTACGGTGATGCAAATGTTTTTGTCTATCTTTTTCATACGTGTTTGTTATATAAGATGCTAAGTCGTATAGTTTATAGGGTCATGCGTTGTTCCTCGAACGAAAAAAGGTCTCTTTCTGCCCTGCAAAGTTCTATACGACTAGTATAACAAATGTATTAAGATTTAACATGATAGCAAAATCATTCCGCAACTTTTGGATTATCGTGCAGGTTAAGTGTATCGCGCGTGAGGGAATGTGGGTAAATAAATATCAAACATCGGGAATCGCCGACCCTCATGCAGACGGTAATTCCATGTGAATCGTCCCCGTGATTTTACCGGATTTTCCTGTGTGGTTTTGCCACCGAGGCGCGCCGACTCCAACCCCGAGCTCTTAGATCTCCTCGGAGTCGCTCACAGCATAATACGTGACCGCGCCGAATCCTTTATCTCATCTGACGCTAACCGACCTCGTTACACCTATTTGTTGCTGGAAGGCTTGGCGAGATGTTTCTCCGAAATCAGCTCCTGATAATCCTGCATTGACCTTAAAATCACATCCTTGGCGACATCCTGGCCGTAGATGCTGATGAATTTCATTCGCTGGGAATTCTCACCTGGGATATCCTTGTAGGTGGTGAAATAGTGGATGAGTCGGCGGATGATGTCCTTCGGGAGCTCGTCGATGTCGGTCAGGTGGCCGTAGACGGCGTCATTTTTCAGAACGGCGATAATCTTGTCGTCAGCCTGGTCGTGGTCCAGAAGTCTGAGACCTCCGATAGGCCTGGCGCGGACGATAATATCTCCATGGGTCACGTCTTTTTCCGTGAGGACGCAAATATCGAGCGGGTCACCGTCACCTTCTATGTCATACCTTGCAAGTGCCTGATTAGTAAGCTCTGCCATGTGAACGGAGCAATATGTTCTCGGCAGGAAGCCGTAGAGGGAAGGTACTATGTTAGAGAATTTCTGAGGCCTGTCCAGAGAAAGATATCCGGAAGCCTTGTCCACTTCATATTTTACGGTGTCAGTAGGTACGATCTCGATGAAGGCCCTTACCTCTTCAGGGACGTTTTCCCCGAGGTCGATTCCGTGCCATGGATGAGCTTTGTGTGTGTTAGAAATATCCATTATCTATTTGTTTGTCAATAAAAGTTTCTTCCCCAGTTTCTTCAGGGAATTGTCAAATTTACGAAATATACTCTGAAAATGCCAAGTTTGTTGCCAAAAATACTATGTAAGCAGGTTCGTGAGCCCGATAAAGTCTTCGACGCTCAGCCTTTCGGGCCGCAGCTCGAATACCGGCGCTGATGTGAATGAGGTCAATGCCTCTGTGTTCCAGCCTTCTTTTGTGGCCTTGGCGGCGATAATCGGTTTCAGGGAATTCCTGAGGGTCTTTCTCCTCTGTCCGAAAGCAGTCTTGACTATGTTTTTGAATGCGTTTTCATCACAACCGAGAGATGTGCGTCTGTTTCTTGTAAGTCTGATTACGGCAGACTGCACTTTAGGTGGCGGGGCGAATGCTCCTGAACCTACAGTGAATAAATATTCGATGTCGTACCAGGCCTGGAGAAGTACTGAGAGGATGCCGTAGGTCTTGGAACCCGGCTTCTCTGCGATGCGTTCTGCCACTTCTTTCTGTATCATGCAGACTGTCTGAGGAATACGGTTGCGGTAGTCGATGATACGGAAAAATATCTGAGATGATATATTATAAGGGAAATTGCCTATTACATGGAACTCTTCAGGGAAAAGTTCGTCGATGTCCAACTTCAGGAAGTCACCGAAAATAACACGTCCATGCGCCTGAGGGAAATGACTTTCCAGGTATTCCACGGATTCGTCATCGATTTCTATCATTCTGAGGTCCACGTCCTGACGCTGAAGAAGGTATTGCGAAAGGACACCCATTCCAGGCCCTATCTCCAAAACTTTCATCCTGGCGGGCTGCTCTGTCGTGAGTTGGACGCTAGGGACTGATGCCACTTCGGCATTGACCTTACCCTCACTGGCGACAGCCTTTCCGCCGGCAGCCGGCAGTTGGAGGGCAGCTACTATCGATTTCGCAATATTTTGGTCGGTCAGAAAATGTTGACCCAGGGCTTTCTTCGCGCGTACTTCCATAAAAAGATATTTTGATTCGTAAAGTTACGTGATAATTTGCTAAATTTGCGTGTTTCGTGAAGAAAATATAAAACTTAAGCATATTATGTTCAATACTTTTTACAGAACAAACACTTGCGGTGAGCTCCGTCTTGGGGACGCCGGTAAAAAAGTGGTGCTTGCAGGTTGGGTGCAGAGAACCAGAAAACTGGGCGGAATGACTTTCATCGATCTCCGCGACCGCTATGGTATTACTCAGCTTGTTGTAAGTGCTGATGCTCCTGCAGAGTTGGTCGAGGTGGCCAATTCTCTCGGTCGTGAGTTCGTCATTCAGGCAGAAGGCGAGGTTATCGAACGCCAGAGCAAGAATCTTAAGATGGACACTGGTGAGGTCGAGATTAAGCTCGATGCCATCCATATCTTGAATAAGTCAGTTACTCCTCCGTTCACTATCGAGGACGAGAGCGACGGCGGTGATGATATCCGCGCGAAGTACAGATACTTGGATCTCAGAAGAAATCCGCTCAAGAATGCGCTCATGATTCGTCACAAGATCGCGCATGTGGTCCGTAATTTCTTGGATGACAAGGGATTCATGGAGATAGAGACTCCGTATCTCATCAAGTCTACTCCGGAGGGAGCGCGTGACTTCGTGGTTCCTTCCAGAATGAATGCAGGCGAGTTCTATGCGTTGCCGCAGTCTCCTCAGACATTCAAGCAGTTGCTTATGGTGGCCGGTTACGACCGCTATTTCCAGATTGTACGCTGCTTCCGTGACGAGGACCTCCGTGCTGACCGTCAGCCTGAGTTTACACAGATCGACTGCGAGATGTCTTTCGTGGAGCAGGAGGATGTGCTCAATACCTTCGAGGCGATGATGAGAAAGCTCTTCAAGAGTATTCTTAACGTGGATATTCCGAATCCGCTTCCTCGCATGAGCTGGTACGATGCCATGGACAAGTACGGTTCTGACAAACCGGATGTACGTTTCGGCATGACCATCCATGAAATTACTGATTTGGCCAAGGGTCATGGTTTCTCTGTTTTCGATTCTGTAGATTATATAGGAGCGATCGCAGTGGAAGGCGCAGCCGAGTATACCCGCAAGCAGCTCGATGAACTGACCGAGTGGGTGAAGAGGCCGCAGGTAGGAGCTAAGGGATTGGTTTATATTAAGTTCAATGCTGACGGAACGACGAAGTCTTCCATCGACAAGTTCTATTCTCCTGAGCAGGTTAAGGAAATGGCTGAGGCAGCAGGTGCAAAAGCCGGCGACCTCGTCCTCATCCTTTGTGGTGCGAAGAGAAAGGCTCAGACCATGCTCGGCGTGCTCCGTATGGAGATGGCTAACCGTCTCGGTCTCAGGGATCCTAAGGTGTTCGCACCTCTCTGGATCGTGGATTTCCCTCTGCTTGAGTGGGATGATGAGACCCAGCGTTTCTATGCCATGCACCATCCGTTTACCGCGCCAAAGCCTGAACACCTCGACCTGTTCTATAGCGACAAGAAAGAGGATTTGGAGAAGGTTTGTGCCAATGCCTATGATTTCGTGTTGAATGGCACGGAGCTTGGCGGAGGTTCTATCCGTATCCACGAGGCTTCTCTCCAGGAGCGTATGTTCGAGGTTCTCGGCATCAGCAAGGAAGAAGCTGCATATAAGTTCGGTTTCATTATCAATGCCTTCAAGTTCGGTGCACCTCCTCATGGAGGATTGGCATTCGGCTTCGACCGCGTATGTGCGTTGTTCGGCGGCAGCGATTCTATCCGTGATTATATCGCATTCCCTAAGAACAATCAGGGCCGCGATGTGATGATCGATTCACCTTCTGCTATCGACCAGTCACAGCTCGATGAACTTCGCCTCGATATCCGCAAGAGCGAGTAGTTTTACTGCATATTTTTACAATCCGCATCTGGAAATTCGATTTTATTCGATTTCAAGATGCGGATTGTTTCGTTTTTGATTATCGTTTTAGTTACATTTTTTAATTTTATGTAAAAGGGGCGTTAGGTTGTGTGTATGAGAGGCTTTTGGGTGCTAAATAATCAGAATTGTAAGTTTTCGGGGTAGCTAAGTTAAAATTTGTTAGCCAATTATGCGAAAAAGTGCAATAAAAAAATCATTTGTGTTTGGAATATTTGTCACAAATTTCATTATATTTGCGAATGTTGAATGCTTAAACTATAAACATGAGAAACGTAAAACATCTGATGGTCCTCGCGACCAGTCTGTTCATGCTGTGTGCATGTGATAAGGGTAACGGTAATACTGATGATCCTAATAAGGGGGATAAGCCTCAGGTGGAGGTGGCCGCTCCGGTAGACCCTAAACCGAACAGCACTTCTTTCGACAGGAAAATAATGCTTGTGGATTTCACGGGAACTGGATGTGTGAACTGCCCTACCATGTTGCAGCCGCTCAAGAAGGTGCTTGCGAAGTCAGCTTATTCCAAAAAGACTGTACTTGCTATGGCTCATACATATAGAAATGACGATCCGGCATACTTCGTTTCTACTCTTCAGACAGTTATGGGTGTGAAATATTACCCTTCTTTGGTCGCTAATTTGAACAAGAGCAGTCTCATGGTTGCCGATGACGCTTCTGAGTTGAATATCCAGAGTTTGATCGACAATGAAGGAAGTTCTGCCGCTGATGCAGGTGTGGCTGCGAACTCTAAGGTCGACGGCAATAAACTCTATGTAAGAGTAAATGTTAAGGCTGCGACCCCTGACGCACAGGAGTTCCGCGTGGCAGTATGGATTCTCGAAGACGGTATCTATGGAAAGCAGGCCGGAGATATTCCGGATGAAAGTTACAATACACATGACAACTGTGTCCGTGCTATCCTCGGTAACACTACCGGAAGCAACTATTTTGGTGTAACTACTGAGCCTTCACGTATTGCTGCCGGTGAAATAGGTGACGTTACCTTCAGCATTGACCTTAAAGATGATTGGATTAAGGATAATCTCAAGTACTTGGTAGCCGTATCATCTAAGGGCACCGGCGAAACTTACACAGTTTGCAACGCAGGTGTTGCGAAAATCGGAGAATCTGTCGCATACAATTATTCGAAATAACTTAAACTCATTTATTAAATTATCAGAATGAAAAATTTCTTCACCAGGACACTTTTCGTATTGTCCGCATTCATTATGCTTTTTGCTTGTACTCAAAGCAACGAGCAGAAGGGGGATCCTAAGGTGACAGTCAGCCCTATGAGCATCGACGCATCTGCAGGGGATTTCGAACTCAACTACACAGGAGAGAACCTTAACGGCAAGACTCTCGCAGTCGAGTCTTCAGAAGATTGGCTCACAGCTGCTGTGGAGAATGAAAAGATTAAATTCCATGTCGACGCTAACTTCGGTGACGCCAGAATGGCCAAGATTACTATCCTTATCGATGGTAATGCAGTCGCTGAGGCTACTATCAGTCAGAAAACTTATGAGTCTGATTACTTTAATGTGTCTGTAGACAAGATAACATCTTATGGATGTACTGCCAAGATTTCTACAAAGGGTACATATAAAGGAAACTACTATTTTATCATCCTCGGCAAGTCTACAGTAGATAATTTCTTGTCTCTCGAGACTGGCAACTACGGTGATGTAAACTTCCTCGATGCTTTGTATCAGAATGAATATTCTTGGCTTCAGGGCTATGCTAAAGAGAACGGATATGATGTCCCGGGTCTGTTGGCAGCTGACAAATCATTCTATCAGGTAAATGGTCAGGAAGTCGAGATGCCTTATTCTACACTTATGTACAACACCGAGTACTATCTCGTGGTTATGGGTATGGATCTCGAAGGAAAGAGAACTACTCCTATCGTCCTCAAGGCATTCGCTACTAAGGATATCGAAAAGGTGGACCTTAAATTTACAGCCACTGTTTCCAATGTGAAAGAGCATTCTGCAGAAATCGTTGTGAAGCCTTCAAACAATACTGATACATATTACTGGACATACCTTTCAGAAATTGACTACAACAAGGTAGATAACGATCCGAGAAACGTGATGACAAACATGATCAAGAATATCAAGTCAGCAGCAACTCAGAGCGGAAAACCTATTTCTTCTTTCCTTCATACGGGAAACAGCCAGGAGAATCTCGCTGACGTTTGGGCAAACACCAAATATACCATCGTAGCATGGGGTATGGATGCTCAGGGTTCAGCTACTACAGATCCTGTGAACGTGGAAACGTTTACTACCAAGGAGGAGTCTGTTGTGGATGATTGTACATTTACTATCAATGTGGTCGAGACTAAGGAAATGGACCTTAAGATCAAGGTGGTTCCATCTAATCCAGCTACAAGATATTATATCGCTCCGGTTCTCAAGTCTTACACTGAAGGATATAACGATGATCAGTTCGCGCAGCGTGTCATCAACATGCAGAACCAGCTGTGGGAAGGTACTTCTTACAACTGGGAAAACAACAACGATCTTTTCTCAGGTCCGGTTTCTAAATGGGGACGTAAAGACCTTGGATGGACATTCCAGGCAGCTCACGACTATGTTATTTACGTATTCGGTATGGCAGCAGACGGAACCAGAACTACTAAAGTGGCTAAAATCGAGGCTCGTACTTCAGATCCTAAGCCATCTAACATGACTTTTACCATTAACAAGGGTAAACCTAACTGGCACTATGTAACTTGCGAGGTCATTCCAAGCAATGATGAGGAAGGTTGGCTTTCATTCTTCATCGAGACAAGCGAAATCGATAACAATGGTCTTCGAAAGGCAGACGGAACTCTCGAGGACGCTGCTATTATGACCCAGATTGAAGAATACTATGGTGAGATGGGTGAAAATATCAACTATGCTGTCAGATATGGTAGAAAAGAGTATAAGGCAACCGCATACAAGTCAGGTGTGAAATATTCACTTCTCCTCTGCGCATTCAATGGTACCAATACAACCAGATTTACTGAGGTGCAGTTCGATGTTCCTGAGATGCCGTTCGAGAAAGGTAAGGCTGAAATTACTACAAAACTTACAGTATTCAATGCTGCCGAGCTTGCAAAACTTGATCCTGCCATGTTCAAGGATTATAAAGATGAGAATCGTTGCATTATACTTATGGAATCTACTCCTAATGAGGCTGCTCGTGAAGGAAACTGGTATATGGGATTCTGGCCAAGTTATACAACTTATGCGAAAGAAGGTGGTTTGGACTATATCGTAAGATTGATGTCTACCATAAACGACGGTTACTCTAACAGCGTTAAGCATACTGAGCAGATGTGGTCACCTGATTTCACCGCATGGTATGGTCCTGCAGGAAACAACAATGAAGTCGAGTGGACAGATCCTATAGAAGGCAAGACTTATAAGCATGTACCGATGTTCTTCTATGCTTTCGCAGAGGATACAGACGGTAACTTCGGAAAGATGCATATCCAGTACTTCCGTCCGGTTCCTACAGAGGCTGACAAGAAAGAAGACTTCGATATCGTAGCTTCTAAGCCTTATAAGTTCTGGAATGATGATACCAAGTCCGTACAGCAGGTTTATGTGATGTCTGCTGACGGTAAGGATATTCAGAGAATCCAGTTACACTAAGAGCTTCATTAGACCGGAGCCTTTCGGTTCCGGTCTTCCTGAAACGAAATACTATGAAATTTATCTAACAATTAAACCTTAAAAAACATGAGAACCAAACATCTTGCATGTCTGTTTGCGGCTTTGGCCACACTCGTGACTGTCTCCTGTAAGAAGGAAGACAAAACTACTAAGTTTGCTGTAGTGGATAAGGAAGTTACTGTTCCTGCAACTCCTGCTACCGGCAAGATCGCGTACACCCTCGAGAATCCTATCGATGGTGAGATTGTAAGAGCAGAATCTGAGTCTACTTGGCTGCACGATTTTGCTGCTGCTGACGGTACTATTACTTTTTCTTTCGACCAGAACTTCGAAGAAGAGAGAAGCTCTAAAGTAATAGTGACCTATTCTACATTCACAGAGATCGTTACAGTTAAGCAGATGGCTGCTGACCAGAATATCGCTACAGACCCTACTGAACTTTCTTTTGTAGGTGAAGGTGAGGCTCTTAAGGTGAAGGTTCTCAGTGCAAGAAACTGGACTCTTACCGGTGAGAGTGACTGGGTAACTCCAGATATCAAGGAAGGTGCTCCAGAGGCTGAGATTACTTTCACAGCTGCTATGAACGAGAGTCTTCAAGAGAGATCTGCTGAGTTCGAACTCCATCTTTTCAATTCTACAAACGTCTATAAGCTTGCCATCAAACAGGTTGGTGCGAAACCGGTTTCCCTTCTAAAGGACCCGAACTTCAAGGCATTCATGCTTGCTGCATTCGACAAGGATAAAGATGGTGATTTCTCTGCTGATGAAATGGCTGCTTCTGGCGCTATCGAGTACGACGAGGATAATGATGGCTCTGTAACTACATTTGCAGGTGTTGAACTCTTCCCGAATATTACCAAGTTCAAATATACTACTCCATACTCTAACATTAAGTCGACTGTAGAGGATATCGACCTCAGTAACAATAAGGCCCTTACAACTGTTCAGGTATCTAACTGTAAGGTGAAGACTGTTAACCTTAAAGGTCTTTCAGAAATCGTAGAGTTGAGCTTCAACGGTGATACTTCACTCCGTGCATTGGATCTTTCTTCTTGTCCAAAACTTAAGGAATTCAGAGCATTTAACTCCGGATTGGAGTCATTGGATTTCTCTAAAGCTCCTAAGCTGGAAGTTGCTACCATTTATGGTACAAAACTCGAGACTATCGATTTCTCTCACAACCCCGAAGTATCATATGTTAATGCAGATATCAAAACTCTTAAGACCGCTATTTTCAAGAATAACGATAAACTCTCAGCTCTTACTGTCGGTGGTATTAAGTTGGAGAGCGTTTCAGGTATCGAGAATCTTCCTGGTTTGACAGAGCTTTCATACTCATACTGTCCTTCTGAAACTTTGAATTTAGGCAACGCCAAGAAACTTGCTAAGGTTAATATCTCTTATAGCGATAAATTGAAGTCTTTGGATATTCATAAAAATACTCGTCTTATAGACCTTACTCTTACTTATCTTACCGCTTGCGAGGAACTTATCATTTACAAGGGACAAAAATTTGCAAATGAGTATATTATAGGTTCTGCCAAGTTGCAGAAAAAAGAAGTTGAGAGAGAAGTCCCTTCAGATATCGCTGAAGAAATTGCAGATTCTAATTTGAAAGCATATCTCCTTAGTGTAGCCGATGCAGATAAGGATGGCAAGATCACTGCTGATGAAGCTGCCGCTATTACTGAGTTGAATTTTTCCGGCAAGAAAGTTTCATCAATTCTTGGTCTTGAATGGTTTGTTGGTCTCAGGAAAATCAATGCTTCCAACAATGAGATTGTGGATTTCGATGCTTCAGTATTCTCTAGGTTGGTCACATTGGATGTATCTAACAATAAGATTAAAGCTTTGAATATCGCTGGTACCAAGTGTGAGAATCTTTATGCTTCGAATAACAAGATTGAATCATTTACGTTTAAAGGCTATGATCTTTGCTATGTGGATTTGTCTCATAATGAACTCTCAGGTATTATAGAGTTTAAATCTCAGTACTACCTGTCCTATCTTAATCTGTCCGACAATAAGCTTAAGGGTATTACATGTTACGGCCTTTACTCTCTTGCTGATTTGGATATCAGTAACAATAATGTTCAGTATCTTAACAAATATGAGAATGGTCTTTACTTGACATACTGTAACTATTTGCAGAATTTCAAAGCAAATAATTTCGGTGCTACTTATGACCTTGCTCATGTTCTTGAAGGTAAGAATCAGCTTAAGACTGTTGAATTGAAGGGCGTTGATTTCTCTGCTTCTAAGACTGACAAGATTTATATCAATATCAACATGGATGAAGATGGTACTACTCCTCTTCCTGGTACTCTTACCAATCTTGATGTTACAGGAGCAAAGGGTCTTACAAAGGTTTATGTTGGAGCGAAAGCTGTCATCGAAGATGCTAACTTCAAACATGATGCAGGTGTAGAACTTGTCCGTGCTAACAAATAGTTCTTAAAACATACATATTTTTAAAGGGTGACCTGATAGTTTTATGACTAAAAGGTCACCTTTTTTTTAACTCACTTTTTAACCCCATAAATTATGAAAAACAATCGTTTGGCATGCCTGTTCGTGGCGATAGCCACGTTGGCAGTTTCCTGTGACAAGGAAAAAGACAAACCGGCCGTTTTCAATGTGTCGGAAACAGAAATCTCCGTACCTGCGACACCGGGAATAGGCAAGATCGCCTACGTACTCGAAAATCCTATCGAAGGAGAAACTGTAAAAGCTGAGACTGAGGCTGAATGGATGCATGATCTCAAAGCTGAAGAAGGGGCGGTGACATTTACCGCCGACCAGAACTTCGGAGAGGAGAGAAGTGCGAAAGTGATAATGAGCTATGCGGAAATTAACCGTATCGTGACTGTAAAGCAGATGGCTGCCGACCAGAACATCGATACCGAGCCGAAAGTCCTTGCATTCGTTTCCGGAGGCGAGAAACTTAAAGTGAAAGTCCTCAGTTCACGTAACTGGACACTTACCGGTGAGAGTGATTGGGTAACTCCTGATATTAAAGAGGGTGCGCCTGAGGCAGAGGTGGAGTTCACAGCTGTTCCGAACACAAAAATGGAATCCAGATCTGCTGAATTCGAGTTCCATCTGTTCAATTCACAGAATACATATAAGTTAGTCCTTACACAGGCCCCTGCACGTGCGGTAGATGTCCTCGTAGACCCTAATTTCAAGGCTTTTATGCTCGCTGAATTCGATAAGGACCATGACGGTGACTTCTCTGCAGAAGAGCTCGCTGCGCCTGGAAAAGTGCGCTATTCGGAATATGATGACAGCCGCGAAGGACTTGCCGCCAGCGGTGCTGTATCTTCATTCGCAGGTCTCGAACTGTTCACCGGAATCACCGAGTTCTATTTCAATAGCCCTGTTTATGTGACAGAAGGACCAAAAACGAAGTGTACATTTACCGAGATCGATTTCTCTGGCAACAAGAAGTTGGAGTCCATTCAGGTGACAAGTCCAGTGCTTCAGAGTATTAATCTCGCGAATCTCCCTGCTCTTGAGAAGATCAATGTGGCCAGTGATACTGCGCTTCATGCCCTTAATACTTCCGGATGTCCTGCATTGAAGGCCATTTACGGATATGCTTCCGGTGTGGAAACTGTCGATTTCTCGAAGAATCCTAAACTGGAAGCAGTTACATTGGCGGTAACTAAGGTTAAGAAATATGATTTCTCGAATAATCCTGAACTTAATAATATTTTCATCGGGTCAGAATCATTGGAGTCTGTAGTATTCAAGAATAATACGAAGGTAAGTTCATTGATGATTTCATGTCTGAAAAATGTTAAGCAAAAGCCTGATTTCACTAATTTCCCGGAACTTACAAGTCTCTCTTTGGATTATTATCCATGGGAAAGTTTCGCTATACCTACATCCAAGAAGCTCAGGAGCCTTTCTTTCCAGTATTCTGATTTCCTGAAGGAAATAGATGTCCATGAGAATGTGAAACTTAGAAGCTTTACTCTTTTTAACTGTTCTGCAATCAGCAAGATTACCTATTTCGAGGGACAGCAGTGTAAGGCAAATGCGATGAACTGTCACGCTATAGAGGAGGTTTTCGTTCCTCGTGAAGTTCCTGCTGATATCGCTTCTGCAGTTTCTGACGCAGCTTTGAAGTCATATCTCATCGGAGTGGCTGACACAGATAAGGACGGAAAGATCAGCCAGGCTGAGGCGAAGGCTGTTACTGAAGTCGATTTCAGCAACAAGGGCATCAAGGCTATTGACGGTCTCGAGTGGTTTACCGGCCTGACCTCTATCAACGCATCCAAGAATGTAATCGAGGAGTTCCCTCTGGATTACTTCGCGTCTCTGTCTACCCTCGATATTTCTGGCAATAAGGTAGCTACCCTGGATCTTTCTACCACAAGCATGACAACATTGAAAGCTTCAGGAAACCAGCTTACCTCCGTAAATGGTATTCCTGACGAAATTCAGTATATCGATGTGTCCAACAATAAGCTTACTAATATTCAGTGTGACTATAAGAGCTATCTGACATATCTCGATGCTTCGAATAATGAGCTTGAGAACTTTGGTGTTCATTGGTCAGATAAACTTGAGTACCTGAATATCAGCAACAACAAGATTAAGGACAACGGTTATAACGCAGCCTTCAGAACCTGGTCTCTCAAGAAGTTGAAGACCTTTATAGCGAACAACTATGGTTCATCCATGACCATCAACACTCAACAGGAGCTTAAGAATCTCCCTGCTCTCGAGCGTGTTGAGCTCCAGGGAACCGACGCCAAGTATTTGAATGTCACCGGCTCTGCCAAGACCCTTAAATATTTGGACGTTACCGGAGCCAAGAATCTGGAGAAAGTCTACGTAGGTGAAGGCGCCGTCATCGAAGATGCCAACATCAAGAAGGAATCCAATACTACGGTTCTCCGCACCGCCTACACGAAATAGTGTATAGCACGCCGTTCGGCGACTGAAAATAAAGAATCAGGTGTTTCTCAGGTCTCCACATTATGGAGCAGAGAAACACCTGATTTATTGTGTTCGCCGGTAACGTGCGAAGCTGCTGCCAAGTCGGCGAGTCGCTATGTCTGGTAAACCGCTACGACGCCAGTCGGAGCGGAGTCCCGGGAGCGAATTGCGCAGCACCTGAGCGATGGGGCGCCGACTCCGCTGGCCACCAGGTTACTTCGCTACGTCGAAAGATTATCTATACTTATCGTACCCCGGCATGCGGGTGCTGTTCACCAGCTCCTTATACTGCTTGTCATCCCGCGGGCAAATCAGCAACACATCATCCGTGTCGATGACGATGAAATTCTCCATCCCGCGTATCGCCACAAGCTTCTTCTTGTCAGACGTCAAAATGATATCCTTGCTGCAGTTCTGAAGAATCTTCTGCTGCATATTCGAAATATTACTGTCCGAAGCCCTGTTGCCCACACAAGAATACAAGTTGTCCCAGCTGTCGATATCTGTCCATCCGAAATGCACAGGATACAGCCAAGCCCTGTCCGTCTTCTCCATCACAGCATAATCGATGGAAATTTTCGCGCAGTCAGTATAAGCCCTCTCCACGAAGACCGTCTCCGCCTGCGTGCCGAGAGCACCCTCCCAGCCGTTGAAAAGACATGTGATATTAGGCATATACTTCTCCATCTCATCCTTTATGACAGCAGCCTGCCATACGAAAATACCCGTATTCCAGAAAAACTCACCACTCTTGAAAAACACGTCAGCTATCTCCTGATTTGGTTTCTCTGTGAAAGTCTTCACCTTCACAGGCTCGTTCTTCATACATGCCTCCTTTCCGCCAACAGCCTGAATATAACCATAATCAGTATCAGGTCTGTCCGGTTTGATACCCAACGTCATGAGCACAGGATGCTCAGTCGCATAATCAAGAGCATTGGCAAGAGCCTCCCGGAACTGGTCGACATCGTTAATGAACAGATCGGCAGGGGTGACAGCGACGACAGCCGAAGGGTTGCGCTTCAGGAGCGCATAGGTCGAATAGGCGACACAAGGGCCGGTCCGCCTCCCGTAAGGCTCCAGAAGGAGATTCTCCTCCGGAAGCTCAGGAATCTGCTCGCGGATAATATCCTTGAACTTCTCAAGTGTAATCACGATTATATTCTCGGTGGGAACTACTCCGACGCAGCGGTCATAAGCCATTCTTACCAGAGACTTCCCGTTGCCGGTTATATCCAGGAAATGTCCCGGCATATCCTCTCTGCTAATAGGCCAGAAACGGTTCAGATGACCGCCGGCCATTATTACGCAATAATTGTTCTGTCTCATCCTATATTATTATATATGTGGTCAAACATAAATCGGCACGAATGCAGAGGGAAAATACTCCAGTTCCATCCTGCCTTCCCCGAACGTCACCGCCGCCACATCGAACCAGATTTCCATGCCGGCGCAGACCTTCTGCCCCTTACCAGCCATATATCGCCTCGCCGCCGCCACAATCTTCCTCTGTTTGGCAGCATTGACAGCCTCCTCGGGCCTGCCCTGGACTGGTACCATCCGGCTCTTGACTTCTACAAAATGTATTCCATCGCCCGCCAGGGTGATCACATCTATCTCCAGGTGCCCGCACCGCCAATTCCGCTCCAATATGGTATGTCCCTGACTGACAAGGTACATGCAGGCCTCATCCTCGCCCCGCCTCCCGAACTCGCCTCTGCCTTTCATGTTGTTAATTTTTTTTGTCAATGTTTCTGTCAATGCCGGTTCGCGTCGTCATTTGTCGAATGTCACGACAGTCACTCCAGAACCTCCCAATTGTATGCTCTCGTCTTTCGCCGATTCTACTCCCGGTGTGGATTTCAGGAATCTCTGGATTTCGTCCCGCAGGGCTCCTGTTCCCTTGCCGTGTATTATTCTCACTGATGATACGTTAAGCATAATCGCATCATCTATATAGTGCATCACGTTCTCCAGCGCCTCGTTCACTCTCTGTCCTCTCACGTCCAGTTCCATCTTGAAGTTAAGTTTTCTCTCTGACAGGGAGCTGTCCTGAACTGTCTGTGATACAGGTCTCGGTTCAGCCTTAATTGCTGATTTATATTCATTTGAAGAGATTCTCTCCACCTTGTCCAGCGGCATTTTGCTCTTTATGTTACCGACGATTACGGTCACGGCCTTGTCGGAAACCATGGCCACTTCGCCGACCATACCATTGGACTTTATCTTCACTTTCTCGCCGACTTTCAGCGGTCCGCTGCGGAAAGCCTCTATCTTTCTTTTCTTTTCCTCCTCGGCTGCAATGAGTTGCTTCTCCTCGTCAGTAGCCCTGCGGGATTTCCTCATCTGCTGGCGCTGCTGCCTTTCCGAAACTTGACGGAGTTTTTCGGCAATGTAGTCCTCACGGTTCTGACTGTCTTGCTCCTTCTTGCGCGCAAGGGCATTGACAAAATCCTGGAGATCGCCTCTTGCGGCTTTAGTCTCGGCCTTGGCCGCCTGGGATTCCTTTATTTTGCGGATGGTCTGCTCGACCTGGCGGTTGGCGCCCTTCACGATGTCCTCGGCCTCACGTTTCGCCTCGTCGAGGATGTCTTGCTTCATTTTCTTTATCGCTTCGAGTTCCTTCTGGTACTTTCCGGTGATGTTTTCCAGCGTTTTGTCCGTGTTGCGGATTTTCTGGAGCTTTTCGTCCAGCGCCTTGCGGTTTCTGGCGATTTTCCTGAGGTTTCTTTCAATGCCCACAAACTCCTCACCTGCACGGTTTTCCGCATCTTTTATAATGGCCTCGGGAAGTCCCATTTTACGTGCGAGCTCGAATGCGAACGAGTTGCCCGGCAGTCCCATTTCCAGTTTGAAAAGCGGGGCTATGTTCTTCACGTCGAACTGCATGGCTCCGTTTATGACACCGGTGTCGGCGCCGGATGCGTAGAGTTTCAGGTTCGTGTAGTGGGTGGTAATCACGCCGTAGACGCCGCGGCTGTCCATTTCGCTCAATATGGCTTCGGCGATGGCTCCGCCTGCTGCAGGCTCGGTTCCGGAACCGAATTCGTCTATCAGCACCAAAGTCTTGGAGTCCGCTTCCGCGAGCATTTCTTTCATGGACGCGAGGAAGGAGCTGTAGGTACTGAGGTCGTTGTCGATGGACTGCCCGTCACCGATGTCGGCCATGATGCGGTCGAAAATGACCATCTCGGAGGTTTCGGAGGTCGGGATGAGCATACCCCACTGGAACATGTATTGAAGGAGGCCTACCGTCTTCAGGCAGACTGATTTGCCTCCGGCATTAGGACCCGAAATCAGCAGAATGTGTTTTTCCGGGGTCAATGTCACTGTGAGTGGAACTATTTGTTTTCCTTCTTTGTGGAGGGAGCGCTCGAGAAGAGGGTGTCTGGCTTTACGCAGATTCATTTCTCCGTTCTCTGAGATGATAGGCATTCCGGCTACAAAATCCAGGGATGTCTGGGCCTTGGCTATAAGGAAGTCCAGTTCGCCGATGCATTTGGCGCCCTTCAGCAAATCCGGTACTGATGGCCTTATCCAGTCGCTGAAGTCGTATAATATTTTCGCTATTTCTCTGGTCTCGGCGAAGTGGAGCTCGTTTATTTCGTTCGTAATCTCCACTATTTCAGCAGGTTCTATGAATGTGGTCTTTCCGGATGAGGACTCGTCATATACGAAACCTTGTATTTTTCTCTTGTTGGCCGAGCTGACAGGGATGAGCATCTTGCCGTCGCGCATTACTATGGCGGCGTCGCTGTCCACAAGTCCTTCGCTCTGGGCCTTGCGCAGAATCATGTTTATGCGCTTGGAAACTGCGCCTTCCTTTTCTTTCAGCTGCCTGCGGATGTCATAGAGACCGTCGGAAGCGGTGTCTTTCACATTGCCGAACTTGTCCAGGATGCTGTCGATGCGCTGCTGTACTTCCGGGAAGAGGGCGATCTGCGCCACCATCCTTTTCAGGTTCGGATAGACTCCGTCCTTTATATTGCTGAAGAACATGGACACTTTCCTCAGGGTTTCCAGCATGGTGCGGAGCTTTCCGAGTGAGGTCAGGTCAATGTTCGCGCCGGAGTTTTCCAGCATTTGGAGAAATCCCACGCAGTCGATGTAACCATTGGAAGGGAATGATTCTTCGAACATTACGATGAGTCTCATCTCGTCCGTTAGCAAGAGTCTTCGGCGGATTTCCTTCTCATTGGTGGAAAAGGTCTCTGCCGCAGTGCGTTCTACGGCGTATTCTGTACTGCATCTGTCGGAAATAATCTTCCTGATTCTGTCAAATCCCAATATGTGTTCGATCCTGTCTGTTGGCATGATTCACATTATGCTTTTTTCGTGTTCTCTGCGTCTTTGGCGGACGGTTTGTCCGATGACGACAGAGAAGCTGTCAATTTTAGCTTCAGTTCGTTGATATTGTTTATATGCGTGAGGCTTCCACCATGTCCGAATGCGATTCCTCCGGTCTCCTCGGAAACTACAATTACGTCAGCATCAGTCTCTTCGGTGATACCGATAGCTGCCTTGTGCCTCATTCCGTAACTTGGCGGGATGTCCGTACGCTCTGTTATCGGCAGGGTGCAACGTGCTGCCACGATATGCCTGTTGTCGATAATGACCGCTCCGTCGTGGAGAGGGGAGTTCTTGAAGAACAGATTCATTATCAGACGTCTGTTTATCAGGGCATCGATCTTGTCGCCGGTTTCCACTACGAAATTCAGGCTCACCTGATGAGGAATGACGATGAGTGCACCGGTTTTCTGCTCGGACATCGTACGGCATGCCTCGGTAATCTCCTTTACGGCAGCATTGTCCATAGGCAAATCCTCATTCCCGAGGAACTTGTTCAGGAAGATGCGCGTGCGGCTCCCGAATCTCGTGCTTACGCCGAACCTCATGAGAAAATGGCGGATCTCAGGCTGGAAGATGATGATTACCGCGAGCACACCCACGTCGATGAAAGTCCCCAGGAGCGCGCTCGTGAGTTTCATGTTCAATGCCTCTGCGAATACTCTCAAGACATAGATTGAGATTATCGCCGTGAATATGTTCATGGCGGCGGAATCGCGTATCCATCTGAATATGAAGTAGATGAACAGGGCGACTAAAAGTACGTCCAGCATATCCGTGAAGGAAAATCTCAGAAATCCGAATATCTCAAGCAATGTCATACGGCATCATATTTTCAATATCATACAAATATAGGCATTTTTCGCGAATAGACCTATAATCGCGATTTTGGAAAAAATCGAGAATTTTCACGAAAGTGATTGATAATTAAAAATTTATTCGTACCTTTGCGCTCCGCAAAATATGCGGAGATACGATAAAGTATTAACAAACAATTAATTATCAAACCAATGCCTGGATTAATTGGAAAGAAAATCGGAATGACTTCCGTTTTCGGTGCTGATGGAAAAAATATTCCATGCACCGTTATTGAGGCTGGTCCATGTGTTGTTACGCAGGTCCGTACGGTAGAAAAAGATGGTTATGCCGCCGTGCAGCTTGCCTATGACGAAACCACAGAAAAACATGCCAGCGCCCCTCTCAAAGGGCATTTTAAAAAGGCAGGAACCACTCCTCATCGTAAGCTCGTCGAGTTCTCGGCTGACTTCAAAGGAGAGCTTAACTTAGGCGATACTGTAGCACTCGCTGACGTCTTCGAAGGCGTAGAGTTCTGCAATGTTGTCGGTACTTCTAAAGGTAAAGGATTCCAGGGCGTTGTGAAACGTCACGGTTTTGCCGGTGTAGGCGGTGCTACCCACGGTCAGCACAACAGACTCCGTCACCCTGGTTCTATGGGCGCATCATCATGGCCTTCACGTGTATTCCCTGGTATGAGAATGGCGGGCCATATGGGCAATGAAAGGGTAAAGGTGTTCAACCTTCAGGTAGTCAAACTAATTCCTGAGAACAACCTTCTCGTAGTGAAAGGCTCTGTACCTGGAGCCAAAGGATCTTATCTTATATTGGAGGCTTAATTATGGAATTGTCAGTTTTGAAGATTGACGGATCAGAGTCCGGAAAGAAGGTAGTCCTCGATGAGAACGTATTCGGTATCACACCGAACGATCACGCTATTTACCTCGATGTTCTCCAGTTCCTCGCTCACCAGCGTCAGGGAACCGCCAGAACAAAGGATAGAAGCGAAGTCTCATACAGCACCAAGAAACAGGGACGTCAGAAAGGCGGCGGTGGAGCACGTCATGGTTCTATCAAGGCTAATATCTATGTAGGTGGTGGTCGTGCACACGGTCCTAAGCCACGTTGCTATGATATGAAGCTTAACAAGAAACTTAAGCAGCTCGCAAGATTCTCCGCACTTTCTTACAAGGCAAAGGAGAACAAGATTGTCATGGTTGAGCCTTTCACAATGGAAGCTCCTAAGACAAAAGAGTTCCTTAATATTCTTGCAGCCATCAAGGCCGGAGACAGAAAAGTACTCTTCGTACTCCCTGAAAACTCTGCAAACATTTACCTTTCATCACGTAACCTCGAGCAGGTTAAGGTTATCTCTGTAAACGAAATCAACACTTACGCCATCATGAATGCACATTCTATGGTACTTGTTGACGGTGTTCAGGATATCCTCTCCTCAAGAGTAAGACGCTAAAAAGATTGAGAGATGGGAATTATCATTAAGCCAATTGTAACAGAAAAATTGACGGCTCAGGGCGAAAAGTTGAACCGTTACGGATTCATTGTAGACCGTAAAGCAAACAAGCTTGAGGTCAAGACTGCTGTAGAGCAGATGTACAACGTCTCAGTGGCATCAGTCAATACAGTGAACTATCACGGGAAAAGAAAATCCCGTTATACAAAAGCCGGCATGCTTAGAGGCCGTATGAATCACTTCAAGAAAGCATACGTTACTCTCGTCGGTGAAGACAAGATTGATTTCTATAGTAATATTTAAGGGATAAGGCAATGGCAACAAAAAAATTCAAACCGGTTACTCCTGGTCAAAGGAACAAGGTAATCAGCGCTTTTGACGATATCACCGCCAAGAAGCCACAGAAATCATTGCTTGAGCCTCTTAAGAGCACAGGTGGACGTAACAATACAGGTCAGATGACCATGCGTTACATCGGTGGCGGTCACAAGAGAATGTACCGTATCATCGACTTCTACCGTTCAAAGGACGCTTGCAAAGCAACAGTTCTCACTATAGAATACGATCCGAACCGTAGTGCACGTATCGCACTCGTTCAGTACGAAGACGGCGAGAAGAGATATATTATCGCTCCTAACGGACTTAAGGTCGGTCAGGTCATAGAGTCTGGTTCAGGCGTAGCTCCTGAGCTCGGTAACACTCTTCCTCTTGGTGAAATTCCAGTCGGTACACTCGTACACAACATCGAGCTCCGTCCTGGTCAGGGTGGTGCAATGGCACGCTCTGCAGGTACTTACGCTCAGATCGCTGCACGCGAAGGAAATCACGTTATTCTCCGTCTGCCTTCAGGCGAGACCAGAATGGTGCTTACCACCTGCCGTGCAACTGTAGGTGTCGTATCGAACCCAGAACACAGTTTGGAGTCTTACGGAAAGGCTGGTCGCAGCAGATGGCTCGGCAGACGCCCTCGTAACCGTGGTGTAGTTATGAACCCAGTAGATCACCCTATGGGAGGTGGTGAAGGACGTGCGTCCGGAGGACACCCAAGATCTCGTAAGGGTCTTCCTGCAAAGGGCTACAAGACACGTAATCCTAAGGCTACTTCAAATAAGTTCATTATCGAAAGAAGAAAGAAATAAACGGAATTAAACTTTAGAGATTATGAGTCGTTCATTAAGAAAAGGTCCATATATCCAGGAAGCTCTGGAAAAAAGAATTCTTGCCATGAATGAAGGCGGCAAGAAGAAAGAGGTCGTAAAGACCTGGTCACGCGCAAGCATGATCTCTCCTGACTTCGTTGGTCATACTATCGCGGTTCATAACGGGAACAAGTTTATTCCTGTTTACGTAACCGAGAACATGGTAGGTCACAAGCTTGGAGAATTTGCTCCAACTAGGACTTTCAGAGGCCATTCAGGTAACAATAAGAAGTAAAACGCTTAATTGATCAGAAATTATGGGAAAACGTAAAAGACTAATGGCCGAAAGACTGAAAGAGATTAAGCAGCAGACAGCAATCGCCAAAGTAAAGGATGTTCCTACTTCTCCTCGTAAGATGCGTCTCGTAGCAGATACAGTAAGAGGTATAGAAGTGAACCGTGCCCTTGACCTGCTCAAGTTCTCCAAGAAGGCTCCTTCAAAGGTTCTTGAGACATTGCTCCGCAGCGCGATCGCTAACTGGGAGGCCAAAAACCAGGATAAAACCAAAGAACTGGATAACGGTAATGTCATCGTAAAGACCATCATGGTAGACGAAGGCAGAACACTTAAGAGAATCCGTCCTTGCCCTCAGGGAAGAGCAGGTAGAATTCGCAAGCGTTCTAACCATGTTACCATTATCCTTGATGTAAAGAAACCAACAACAGTGGAGGATAATAAATAATATGGGACAGAAAACTAATCCTATCAGCAACAGAATCGGTATCACCCGTGGTTGGGTCTCTAACTGGTGTGGTGGTAATTACGCTGAGAAAATTGCGGAAGATTACAAGATCCGTAAATATTTGGTGAACCGTCTTGCAAATGCCAGCATTTCCAAGATCGTCATCGAGAGAACTCTTAAACTCATCACAGTAACTATTCAGGCTGCAAGACCTGGTGTTATCATCGGAAAAGGCGGTACTGCTGTAGATAAGCTTAAGGAAGAGCTCAAGAAGGTAACCAGCAAGGATGTTCAGATTAACATCTTCGAGGTCAGAAGACCAGAGGTCGACGCTAACATCGTAGCTGACAGCATCGCTCGCCAGATCGAGGGCCGTGTATCTTACAGAAGAGCTATCAAACTCGCTGTCACCACAGCAATGCGCATGGGTGCAGAAGGTATCAAGGTTCAGATCAGCGGCCGTGTAGGCGGCGCCGAGATGGCAAGAAGCGAGATGTACAAAGAGGGACGTACTCCTCTTCACACATTCCGTGCTGATATCGACTATGCTCTCGCAGTAGCAAATACCAAAGTTGGTGCCCTCGGTATCAAGGTTTGGATCTGCAACGGTGAGGTTTACGGAAAGAAAGATCTTTCTCCTAACGCAGGTATCGCTAATGCTTCTGCACAGCCTCAGGGTCAGGGACGTCAGTCTCGTGGCGACCGTGGCAACCGTCGTGGCGGAAGACGCGGAGACAGAAAGGAAAGCAAGAACTAGTTTTTCAGTCTTAGCACTATATGACAGACTCGACAGGAAACTGCCGAGTCTTTTTCTTTTTTCAGGATTTATGCCTATATTTGAGAAATTTGGATAAATAAAATCTACACAATATGAATAAATTAACACTTTTCCTGATGACTGCAGCCGCTGCTGTTGCCTGCAGATCAGTTTCCGACAAGACCACGCTTCAGGGTAAATTCACTGGCACAGAAGCACCTGAGGAAGTAAGCATTGTTATCCCTGATGTCATCGATACTACCGTAGCCCTCAAAAACGGCTCATTCAAGATCGAAGTACCTGCTGCCAAGAATGTATTCGGACGCATCATGGCCGGCAATGCCATGACTAACTTCATCTCTGATGGAACAGTCCTCACATTCAGCCTCGTGGGAGGCGAACTCTCAGGAGCTTCCAATAACCCTAAAGCTTCTGTTAACGACCGCTTCGAGAAATATGTGAATGATGTCAATGCTTATGTGACAGAGTACAGGACCAACATGCGCGCCATCGCAGACAGCACCGGAATCTCCGCAGATGAAAAGAACCTTCTCCAGGAAGAGTATTATAACACATTCAACGAGAAGTTCTTGGATTTCAACAAGAATGCCATAGCAGAGAACAAGGACAACGCCATTTCTCTCTATGCTCTCCAGAACATCTACTCAGACCTCGAGGATGAGGCTCTCGAATCAGCGATAAACACAATCGATTCCACCATTACTGCCGGAAACACATTCATCGAGTCTATGCAGAAAGGCATTGACGCGAGAAAAAATACTGCCGAAGGCATGCAGTTCACGGATTTCGCGATTCCTCAGCCGGACGGCAAGGTTGCGAAACTCTCGGATTATGTGGGCAAAGGCAAGTATGTCCTCGTGGATTTCTGGGCATCATGGTGCGGCCCTTGCAAACGTGCGATTCCTCATGTGAAGTCTGTATATGACAAGTATCACGGAAAGAATTTCGATGTCCTCAGCGTGGCAGTTTGGGAAAAGACAGCGCAGGAGAGCATTGACACAGCCAAGGCTTATCACGTGAACTGGAATCAGATCGTCGATGCGAAGAATGTTCCTACCGACATTTACGGTATCGTGGGCATTCCTCACATCGTCCTTTTCGGACCTGACGGCACTATCATAAAGAGAGGTCTTTATGGCGATGCTATCGAAGAAGAAGTAGCTAAATACGTAAAATAAACATTGTCAGTAAATTACATTGACAGTACGCGAAAAAATAGCACTATTTCCACATTCCCCCGGAGTTTACAGATATTATGACTCCGAGGGGATTGTCATATATGTGGGCAAGGCCAAGGATCTGCATAAGAGGGTGGCGCAGTATTTCGTTGCTCCTGAGCGGCTTAACACGAAGACGCGTATCCTTGTGTCCAAAATCGCCGATGCCCAGTATTCGGTGGTGGATACCGAGGCGGATGCCTTGCTGCTGGAAAATAATCTGATCAAGCAGTATAAGCCGAAGTACAATATCCTGCTGAAGGATTCCAAGACTTATCCGTGGATTTGCGTGACGGGAGATGAGTTCCCGAAGGTTTATCTGACACGACGGATCGTGAAGGGAAACCGCTATTTCGGCCCGTACAGTTCAGTGATGCACGCCAGGAATCTGCTGGAGTTCTTTTCGGAGACCTATAAAATCCGTTCGTGCAACAACAAGATTACTTCGGACGCGATTATCCGCAAAAAGTTCCGCCCGTGCCTGGATTTCCATATCGGGCGTTGCGGTGGATGCTGCGTCGGAAAGGTCTCGCTGAAGGAGTATAACGCCCAGATCGAGGAGATCGTGAGTCTCCTGAAGGGTGATGCCAATGCCATTATACAGCATTATAAGCAGTTGATGTTAGAGGCTGCCGACCGATTGGAGTTCGAGCAGGCGCAGGAGTACAAGCAAAAAATGGAGTCGCTCCAGAAGCACTACGCCAAGTCTGTCATAACCTCTGCGGTCGGGACCAATGCCGATGTTTTCTCGCTTATAACCGATTCGAACGAGGCGTTCGGTAACTTCATGCGTGTACGCAGCGGTTCCATTATCCAGTCTTTGAATCTTGGGTTCAAGATGAATATCGAGGAGGAGCAGGAGGCTGTGCTCAGTGAATTTATAGCTGAAATAGAGTCTAAGTTCGGCAAGATTTCCGGGGAGGTGATTGTGCCTTTCCTTCCTGATGTGGAAATGGACGGCGTGACGTTCAGAATCCCTGTAAAAGGCGACAAGATGGCTTTGCTGGAGCTAAGTACGAAGAACGCCAAGGAGTTCCAGTTCAACTCTATACGTCAGAAGGAGCATACTGATCCTGACCAATACCGGAATATGGTCTTGGAGGACCTGAAGAAGGCTCTCGGAATGGATGTGCTGCCTGTTCACATGGAGTGTTTCGACAACTCCAATATCCAGGGTACTAATCCGGTGGCTTCCTGCGTGGTGTTCCGTAATGGCGTTCCGTCCAAGAAAGATTATCGCAAGTTCAAGATTAAGACCGTTATAGGTGCCAATGACTATGCTTCCATGAAGGAGGTCGTGAACCGCCGGTATTCGAGGATGCTTAGGGAGGATCCGGATGACCTCCCGCAGCTCGTCGTGATAGACGGAGGTAAAGGACAGCTGGATTTCGCATATCAGGCGCTGGCGGAACTCGGTCTGACTGACAAGCTTACCGTTATAGGTCTTGCCAAACGGCTGGAGGAAGTTATCCGTGTAGGAGATCCATATCCCTTATTCATTGACAGAAACTCAGCTGCTCTGAAGGTACTTCAGCGGATCAGAGACGAGGCCCACAGGTTTGGTATCACTTTCCACCGGAGCCTCAGGAGCAAGAGCCAGATCGAATCGGCATTGACCCGAATAAAAGGGGTGGGCGAGCAGACGGAGAAGCGGTTGCTGATACATTATGGGAGCGTGCCGAGGATTGCGGCGGCGACGGTCGAGGATCTTGCGGAGTTTTTGGGCCGGCGGGAGCTCGCGGAGCGCATTCACAATGAATTAAATGAGGAATATGATGAAGATCAATGAGAAAAAGTTTAACCTCTGGTTCAATGCCTTTATTCTTATAGGTATGCTGGTGGCTGTGGCTGTGACGAATGTGTATAAGTTGCAACAGCCTGGTGCACGGCAGTTTATGCTGATTTTTGCAAGTGTCGGGGCTCTTGCCGGGGTGGTGAATACCGTGCTGTCGGCGAACGGCAATATCCTGACGTTTCTGTTCGGGGTCATCGATGTGACGATAGCGTCGGTGGTGGCGTTCGACAGCAGTATTCAGCCTGGAGGTGATCCGGTCTGGGGTAATTTCGCGCTGCATGCGTTTTATTTCCTGCCGATGCAGTTCGTCGGTTGGTGGCAGTGGAGAAAGCGTGGTGCGGATTCCAAGGCCAAGGTGCGGGCTCGTAGGCTCACCAGGGGCAGCGCGGCGCTCACTGTCGGGGTTTTCCTGGCCGGGACTGCTGTGGCATATTATGTGCTGTGCTGGTTCGGCAGTGATATTTCAGACGGTTTCCATGCGATTATTTTGTTCGACGCGTTGGTTTTCGTGCTGAATGTGCTGGGACAGATTCTTATGTCGCTGGCTTATATGGAACAGTGGTATGTATGGATTCTCGTGAATGTATTTTCGGTGTTCCTGTGGTCCGGAAAGGCCATGGCGTCGGCGGATTCGAGCTATACTGTAGTGATGGTCATCAAGTATTCTTTCTATTTGCTTAATTCGATTAATGGCTTGAGAATATGGTGGAAACTGAGCCAAAAGGGACATCGGGAGTCTGATTTGGAAGAAAAAGTTTCATAATCTCGGTTTTTTTTATTTACTTTGCGTAATAATATGTGAATAGTGTATTATAAATCATAAACTTAATAAATTATTCAATTATGTCACACGAAGAAATCGTAAAACAGGTGAAAGCCATCATCGTTGACAAGCTTGGAGCAGAGGAATCAGAGGTTACTGAGACCGCTAACTTCACAAACGATCTCGGTGCAGATTCTCTCGATACTGTCGAGCTTCTTATGGAATTCGAAAGAGTATTCGGAATCAAGATCCCAGATGAGGATGCAAGCAAGATCGCAACAGTGGCTGACGCTGTAAACTACGTTGAAGAGAAAGTAGCTAACAAATAATAGCGCTTAACTTTAGCACAAGAGGATGTCTTTGGATGTCCTCTTTTTTGTTGTCTTCCGGCGAGGTTTGCCGGGTTGGCTTTTCGAAGCTGGCGCACCTTTCCGAAGCAACATAGGAGACGAAAAAATACCCCGGAAACTGTTATGGTTTCCGGGGTTGTCTTTTCTGTTACAACGTCTGACGGGTTTTGCCCAGACTGTCGCTTATTTCTGTTATTCTACGGTCTTAGGAATAGCGTAAGTAAACTTGAACATCGGCACGTCCTTCTCAGCACCAGGGCCGTGGAAAATGGCCTTGTAGTAGCGGTGGAAGTCCATCATGGTAGCTGACTTCGTGGTGCTGCCGGAAGATGACTGAGAATACATGGACTGGAGCATCATGTAGTTATAATAGTTGTTGTTATAGTAACTGTTATAGCCATAGCCGTATCCACCGTAACCATATCCGCCGTACATGCTGTTGTAGTAGTTCGCATACATCAGATTCTGATAGTAGTCGTCCATCTCTGAAGAAGTCGAAGCCTGGGCATTGGAAACTATTTCAGTCGCCATGGCAAGGAGCCATACATCATAGTCGTGGATTTTCTTCTCGTCAGTAATCTTTATAAGTTCCTGAATATGATGAGAAATGTCCGGAGTATAACGGCATGTGGACCTGTTGATGTTTCCCTGGTCCTCATCTGAAGCACTGGAGTCGGTGATGCCTGCGAATGTCATAGTCGTATCTGTCACGATAAGACAGGTCGGGCTGATCATCGTAGGATACTTATATATCTCTTTGTAATTCTCAGGGAACTCAAACGGAAGTACAAGCGTAGCCTTGCAGATTACTGCCGATGTCGGATTGTCCGTATGTTTCGCTATTTCGTCGATGGCGAGGTTTCTGAGACCTTCTGCTGAAATGACAGGTTTCAGTCCGCGTCCGCCTTCCAGATAAGCCACCTTATCCACTTTTCCTGCCTTGCCCTTGCTCTCATGAGTAGTCATGTCGAAGGCAATCTGTGTCTGTGAAGTGACGCTGGTAGTGGTCACGCCTGCGAGATCATACATCTGAACCGGTCCGAAGTAGAATGTGAACGATGTGTCCACCTGTTTCCTGTCTCCGTAGTCTGCTGTAATCTTCAGCTCTGCGCAGCTTCCGTAGATATATCCGTTCTGCACGTCGATAGGAAGCCTGAACATGTTTATTCGGCCTCCGTTTCCTGCTGGCTCATCCACTGTGAGGACGATCCCCGGGAATCTCTTCGTGTAATTCGGCATAGTATCCAGGTCTTCCTGCTTGATAGTCAAGAACTTTTCACCGAACTCCTTGCTGAAGTTGAAAGAGAGTGAGTCGTTTCCGTTATAGACAGGAATGCCGTCAGTGATACGTTTTTTCGTATATGAAATCTCAGGATATAACTTCTTGTAGTCTATGGCTTTGTCGAGTTCATAGACGTTTATATTCTGAAGAATGTAGCGCTGCGCCTCATCTGCGTAAGACAATGTGTCTTTCACTGCGGAGAAATGGAACTGGCGGAATTTCGTGTTGGTTCCGAAGTTCAATGTGTCGTTTACCGGTACGAGTGTGAACGCGGCCGATCTGGTAGAAAGTCCGAACGCCTCGTCTCTCACCGCTCCCACCGTAAATCTGTACATGCTGTACGCAGAAAGACTGTCCGCCATCTGCTGGCTCATTTCCTCGATCGGAAATGACGCCGTATAGATCGTGTATTTCTGGCTGTTTGGGATCAATGATTCTCCGAGAGATTTGTTCTCATTGACACAGGCACTTAAAATGCCGGCTACCGCTGTGATGGCCAGCAGACATGGTTTTATTGAAAAACTCATCCTAACTTGTCGTAAAAACTGTTATAAGCATCGAAGTATGTTCCGTCTTCGATGGACTTTCCGTCGTAAGGCAGAACCGGAAGTCCGAGACCCCGGCTGTATTCTATGAGTTCGTTGTCCACGCCTTCGGAACCTATAATTACCCCATCAGAATACTGCACGGCAGTTTTAGCAAGATTTATGCCAGTAGGGTCTGCAAGCAGAGGGATGTCGTTATCCGTTATGTCTCCGTACTTTACGAGTCTGGAAAGTTCTTCGTCGAACTTCTCGGGCATGTCGTCGTAGATGGACAATACGATCTTGCTGTTGGCGAAAATAGGATCGTCTTTATACATCTTCTTGAGATAGAGCGGAAGAATCTGTGTAATCCATCCCTGGCAGTGGATAACGTCAGGAGCCCAACGCAGTTTCTTTACGGTCTCGAGAACACCTCTTGCGAAGAAGATGGCTCTTTCGCCGTTATCGTTGAAGAAATTACCGTCATCATCCCGGTCGATTTGCTTTCTTTTGAAATAATCCTCGTTGTCGATGAAGTAGACCTGCATTCGGGCAGCAGAAATCGAGGCTACCTTGATTACAAGAGGCCTGTCTACATCGTTGATGATTATGTTCATTCCAGACAACCTGATAACTTCATGAAGCTGGTTTTTGCGTTCGTTGATGCAGCCGTACTTCGGCATGAACGATCTGATTTCTTTCTTGCGCTCCTGAATGCCCTGTGGAAGGTATCTCCCGATATCTGCTATCGGACTCTCAGGTAAATAAGGAAAGATTTCCGAGTTGACGAACAGGATTTTCTCGCCCATCTGATGATACTTTTTAATTTTAATTATCTACAAAGTTAAGAATTTTTTTTCATATTTCGATAAATGCTTATCTTTGGGGTCAATTTGGTGTATTATCGCTTATTTGTATGGCTCAGAACGAAAGCAGACTTATGCGCCGCCGTCTGGCGAATGCTTACTTGTCATCGGTAATCAGTATCAGCCTTGTGCTTTTGCTGGTCGGGGTGGCGAGCATGCTGCTGGTAAACACCAAGAGCGTCTCGGATTATTTTAAGGAGAGCATGCAGATTTCCGTTATTATGAAACCGGAAGTCTCTGATAATGAGGCATTGGCCTATAAAGAGACTTTGGATTCCATGAAATTCGTGCGGAGTTCGGTCTTCGTTTCCAAGGCGCAGGGCGAGAAGGAGATGGAAAGCATGTTGGGGAAGGATTTCCTGAGTGTGTTCCAGTCTTCGCCTGTTCCGGTTTCCGTGAGTGTCTCTCTGGATGCGGCCTATGTGGCACCGGACAGTCTGAAAATCATTGAAACGAAAATTTCATCAAGTCCACTTGTGGATGAAGTGGTGTATCAGCAGTCTCTCGTAGATGCGCTGAATGCGAATCTGAGCAAGATATCGGCGGTATTGGGTATTTTCATCGCATTGATGATGTTTATATCTTTCGTGCTGATTAATAATACGATGCGACTTACAGTGTATGCGAAGAGATTCACTGTGCATACGATGAAGCTTGTCGGTGCGACTCGTTCTTTCATCAGGGGACCGTTCCTCGTGAGAGCTGCATTCCTCGGTCTGTTCTCGTCTGTGCTGGCCCTTATCATGCTGGTGGGCATTCTGTTCTTCATCCGTACGGAATTCAGCCAGTTGTTCGAGATTTTCACTTTGGAAAGATTACTTATAGTTATGGGTATAGTGGTGGCATCCGGATTAATCATATGTGTACTGAGCACATATTTCGTGGTCAATCGTCTGGTGTCTCTCACTAAAGATGAACTTTACAGTTAATATGGAAAAGAATAAGATGGCGATTACGCCGCAGGGGCTAAAACTGCTCCTTTGCGGACTTTTGGTTATGATAGCAGGTTATATCCTGATGACAGGCGGCGGCAGTAAAGATCCGGCTGTCTTCAATTACGACATGTTTGATTTCAGGCGTCTCGTGGCGGCTCCGATCGTTATCCTCTGTGGTATCATCATCGAAATCGCTGCCATCATGAAGGCACCTAAAAAAGGTAAGGAGGAATAGTCATGAGTTGGTTACAGGCACTTCTTTTAGGTATAGTTCAGGGACTTACGGAATTTTTACCTGTCAGCAGCAGCGGACATCTGATGATTTTCAGAGAACTGCTCGGCGTAGAGTCAGAGGGTTTTCTCGATTTTACGGTGACAGTGCATTTCGCTACCGTATTAAGTACCATCGTAGTGTTCTGGAGCGCGATTTGGAAACTTCTGAAAGGATTTTTCCAGTTCAAATATAATGATGAGACTGATTATGTCCTGAAGATTTGCGTATCCATGATTCCTATCGCCATCGTGGGTCTGTTCTTCAAGGACCAGGTGGAGGGCTTGTTCGGTGAGAATCTGTTCACCGTCGCTGTCTGCCTGATTATCACTGCCATCCTGTTGTTTTTGTCCGACCAGTCCGGCAGGTTCAGGTCAATGTCTTCGTCTCGTTCTGAGAATACGCATAGAAATGGCATTTCGTATCTTCAGGCTGCCGTCGTAGGTCTTGGACAGGCATGTGCAGTGGCTCCAGGTCTCTCCAGATCAGGAACTACCATCGCTACAGGTCTTATCTGCGGCGTACGTAGAGATGTAATGGCACAGTTCTCCTTCCTCATGGTACTTGTTCCTATCATAGGTGAACAGGCATTGACCATAATAAAAGGAATAGGCGAGACGGCGGCAGCTCCTGGGGTGGGATTCCTTCCGCTCCTGATGGGCTTCATCGGTGCTTTCGGCGCCGGACTTTTCTCTTGCAAGGTCATGGTCGAACTGGTGAAACGCGCCAAACTGGTCTGGTTCTCAATCTATTGCCTCCTCGCCGCTTTCGTGATTCTCATTTTCGCTTAATACATGGGAATGAGGAACTTGACCTATTTCGTCTCCGATGTGCATCTCGGGTTAGATGTGAAGAATCCGGCGGATCGCGAGGCCCGTTTCGTGTCTTTCCTGCAGTCGATACCGAAGGACAAGACGGAAGCCTTGTATATGTTGGGTGACATCTGGGATTTCTGGTACGAGTATCATGATGTCGTTCCAAAGGGGTATGTAAGGGTTTTCGCGTCTCTGATGGATCTCATGGATGCGGGCGTGAAGGTGTATTTCTTCCAAGGAAATCACGATATCTGGTGTTATCATTATTTCCAGGATATGGGAATAATCATTCTCCAGCAGCCTTATGTCGTGAATATTGCGGGGAAGGTGTTCTGTCTCGGTCATGGAGACGGGCTCGGGCCTGGGCATATGTGGTATAAGTTCATGCGTTGGGGTTTCCGCCATCCGTTTTTCCAGGGGCTCTTCAGTCTGCTGCATCCTTATATAGCGTTCCGTTTCGGGAAGGGATGGTCCAAGAAAAGTCGTGTCGCCAAGACGCAGGAATATGTATTCAAAGGGGCGGATGAGCCGTTGTACAAGTTCGCGGTAGATTTCTCTTCACACACTCATGTCGACTATTTCGTGTTTGGGCATTTCCACTGCGATGTGCGCATGAAACTGCCGCAAGGCTCTGAACTTATGGTGCTTAAGGACTGGATGGACGGTTCGTCCTACATGTATTTCGACGGGATTTCCACCTTCGTCGGGTATTCTCCGAATATCGAGAAGTAGAGAGCTGTAAATTCACCCGTCTCCCAAGTCCGGACCAATTCCTCTACGGCATGGTCTTCTCCGTCCGGATCGTAATGTTTCTTCAGGTCTGAACCGAAGATTTTTGCGACGCCCTGCCAGAATCCGGCGGCTATTCCGTTTTTGTAGTCCTTTATGATGAAGTATGATGATTTCCCCACTTCACGGTCGATCAATTTCATTAGAAGTTGACCCTGTGTCACCGTCATGTGGCGCATCGGCTGCTCGAAGGCATTGAACAACTCCTTCTGAACCTCGTTCACATATTTTTCCTTCTGGCGGCGGCCATAGTCGTCGGCGGCGAATGTGCTGTCTGCCTCGGTGATGAGCTTGCGGGCGATCAGCGCGTAAGGGTAGGTTTTGCTGAAATTCCAGACCAGCCGGTAGTATCTGCGCCATTCCCGTCCTTTCCTCGGTCCGCCGTAGGTCGCGATGCGCGAAGGGTCAATCACGTCGAAATAGACTGTGTCTCCGTGAATTATCTCGTATGGAAGGAACTGGTCGACCATGGTCTTTTTCGGGACGGGGGCTCTGCGCCTCTGCGCGTCTGCCCGTCCTGAGCCCGCGGCCAGGAATGCCGCAAGAATAATGATCAGTGTCAATGCCTTTTTTACGTTGGCGTCCATACTTCGGTTTTTATTCTTCGGTGCACATCAGGGTCCATACTTCGGTGTACATCGGAGCAAATGTACACATTTTTTCGGTTTTGCGGTCATTTGGGGAGATGTGTCGGAATTTAATTCGTTTTTAGCTGATGTGCCTGGTCGAAAAAGTAGACATAAAAAATTTATCAGGTCACGTAACTCGCTGATATCCGTGAATATAGGTGTAGAATTTTTTCGTCGAAAAAGTATAAATAATTTCTTAAAAATGTTTGTTTTTCGAATATTTTTACTAACTTTGCATTCCCAAAATTGAGGAGAAGTTCGCCCAACCAGCTGATGCTCAAAGATTTAGGGAATTTGGGAAAAATAATTAAAGTAATACAGCAATGTTACAACCAAAGAAAACAAAGTTTAGAAGGGAACAGAAAAACCGCATGAAAGGCATGTCCCAGAGGGGCAGCCAGCTTGCATTCGGTTCATTCGGTCTTAAAACCCTTGAGAATTGTTGGCTTACATCGCAGCAGATTGAGGCTGCCCGTCAGGCAATCTCACGTTATATGAACCGTGAGGGTCAGATTTGGATCAGGGTATTCCCTGCCAAGCCTTACACTAAGAAGCCTCTCGATACCCGAATGGGTAAAGGTAAAGGTGATCCTCAGGGCTATGTATGTCCGATCACTCCGGGAAGAATCCTTTTCGAGGCAGAGGGTGTTTCTCTTGCGATTGCAAAAGAGGCTATGCGTCTTGCGGCTCACAAGCTCCCTATCGCCACGAAATTCATTGTACGTAGGGATTATGTAGAATAATTTAATGGAGAATAAAATGAAAATATCTGAAGTTCGCGAAATGTCCGTAGCAGATCTGCGTGACCGCATTGCAGTGGAGAAAGCAAATCTTGACACGATGAAGATGAATCACGCTATCTCTCCATTAGAGGATACATCCATGTTTAAGAAAAGCAGAAAGGATATTGCCCGTATGTTGACAGTCCTTACTGAGAAAGAAAAAGAACAGAACTAATTTGATGCTCTATGGAAAGAAATCTTCGTAAGGAAAGAATAGGTGTTGTTGTCAGCAACAAGATGGACAAGACTATTGTCGTTGCTGTTGAGACTAAAGGCAAACACCCAATGTATGGTAAGTTCATTAAGAAAACCACCAAGTTTGTCGCTCAGGATGATAAGAATGAGTGCAGTGAGGGCGATACAGTCCGCATCATGGAGACTCGTCCTTTGAGCAAGACCAAGAGGTGGAGATTAGTTGAAATTGTAGAAAAAGTCAAATAGCGATGATACAGCAGGAAACACGTTTACAGGTGGCAGACAACAGTGGTGCAAAGGAAGTTCTTTGTATCCGTGTTCTGGGTGGAACCCGTCACCGTTATGCATCTGTCGGCGATAAGATCGTCGTAGCAGTTAAGAGTGCCATCTCAGGTGGAGATGCCAAGAAAGGTTCAGTATCTAAAGCTGTGGTAGTCCGCACAAAGAAGGAGATCCGCAGACCTGATGGATCATACATCCGCTTTGATGAAAATGCTTGTGTTCTTCTCAACAATGCGGGAGAGCTCAGAGGTACACGTATCTTCGGCCCAGTTGCCAGAGAGTTGCGTGAGAATTATATGAAAATCGTTTCACTGGCACCGGAGGTCCTTTAAAATTCAAGCATTATGAAAAAATTTCACGTAAAGAAAGGCGACACCGTATTTGTTAATGCCGGTAATGATAAAGGCAAGACAGGTAAAGTCCTCGCAGTTATCACTGATAAGGATCGTGTTGTCGTTGAAGGTATAAATATGGTTAGCAGGCATACCAAACCTAATGCCCAGGCTCCTCAGGGTGGTATCATTAAGAAAGAGGCTAGCATCCACGTTTCTAACGTTCAGCTTCTCGATCCTAAGAGCACCGCTGCAAAGCCAGTTCCAACAAGAATCGGTCACAAATTTGTAGACGGCAAGAAGGTACGTTATGCTAAAAAATCTGGAGAGGAGATTAAATAGTTATGGCAAAGAAATCTAATAATGCACCAGCAGAGCAGGTAGTTCCTGCTGGATATGTACCGGCTCTCAAGACCGTTTACAAAGAGCAGATCATTCCTGCGCTGACTAAGCAGTTCTCATACACTACGGTTATGCAGGTTCCAAGACTCGTTAAGATTACCATCAACGAAGGTGTCGGCGAGGCTTCACAGAACCAGTCACATGACAAGAAACTCGTAGAGGAGGCAGCAGCAGAGCTTTCAATGATCGTTGGACAGAAGGCAGTCCTCACTTCTTCTAGAAAGGATATCGCTAACTTCCACCTTCGTAAGGGTCAGCCTATCGGAGTTAAGGTTACTCTCCGTGCCACCAAGATGTATGAGTTCCTCGAAAGACTCATCCGTGTATCTCTTCCTCGTATCCGTGACTTCAACGGTATCTCAGAGAAGCTCGATGGAAACGGAAACTACACCCTTGGTCTCAAGGAGCAGGTCATCTTCCCTGAAATCGACATGGACAAGAACCCACGCGTTCACGGAATGGAGATCACATTCGTAACTACAGCCAAGTCTGACGAAGAGGCTTATGCTCTTCTGAAAGAGTTCGGTCTGCCATTCAAGAAACATAATAACTAAAAGAGTATACAATGGCAAAAGAATCAATGAAAGCCCGCGAAGTGAAGCGCGCGAAATTAGTTGCTAAATACGCCGAGAAGCGTAAAGCTCTTAAAGAGGCAGGTGACTGGGCAGCTCTCGATAAGCTTCCAAAGAACTCCTCAGCAGTACGTCTTCACAATCGTTGCTCTCTTACTGGACGTCCAAAAGGCTACATGCGTGCATTCGGCCTCAGCAGAATCCAGTTCCGTGAAATGGCCAGCAACGGTCTCATTCCGGGAGTAAAGAAAGCAAGCTGGTAGAAAGCTAATAGCATACAATACATTTATTTAATTATTAACAATTCGGATATCGGGCGTCAAACAACGCCGGTTCGTTAAAAACAACAGAAGAAATGACTGATCCAATTGCAGATTTCCTCACTCGTATCCGCAACGCTTACAGCGCAGGAAACAAGATCGTAGAGATCCCTTCTTCCAAGATGAAGGTTGCCATCACAAACATTCTTTGTGAGAAAGGTTACATCCTCAGCTACAAGGTTGTAGAGGGAACTCCGTTCAACACAATCAAAATTGCTCTCAAGTACCATCCACAGACCAAGCAGGCTGCTATCAAGAGCATCGTCCGCGTTTCAAAACCAGGTCTCAGAAAGTACACAGACGTGAAAGATATGCCTAGAGTTCTCAACGGACTCGGAATTGCTATCATTTCCACATCTAAGGGCATTATCACTGACAAAGAGGCTAAAGAGATGAATGTCGGTGGTGAGATCGTATGCTATGTATATTAATTTTTAAAGAAACTGATAAATGTCAAGAATTGGTAAATTACCTGTAAGCCTTCCGGACAAGGTAAGCTTCGAGCTTCTCCCTGGCAACGTTGTGAAGGTTAAAGGCCCTCTCGGAGAACTTTCTCAGAAAGTGGATCCGGATATCACAGTAACAGTAGAGGGAAAAGAAGTGAAATTCACACGTCCTACCGATCTTCCGAGACATCGTTCGATGCATGGTCTTTATCGTGCACTCGTACACAACATGGTTGTCGGAGTATCTACTGGATTTGAAATCAAGCAGGAACTCGTCGGTGTAGGTTTCCGTGTTGATGTTAAAGGTCAGCTTCTGACTTTCGCTCTTGGTTATTCTCATGAGATTCAGCTCCTCCTTCCTGCTGAGATTAAGGCAGAGGCAGCAGCTGTCAAGAAAGGTGAGAACCCGATACTTATCCTCAGAAGTGCTGACAAGCAGCTTCTCGGACAGGTCGCAGCTAAGATCCGTTCTTTCCGCAAGCCTGAACCATATAAGGGCAAGGGTATCAAGTTCGTTGGCGAGCAGATTCGTCGTAAGGCAGGTAAGACTGCAGCCGCTAAATAATAGGAGGAATGAATTATGGCATTGACTAAAATAGAAAGAAGAAGAAGGATTCACTATCGTATTCGCAAACACGTTAGCGGAACCGCTGAAAGACCAAGACTGGTTGTTTTCAGAAGTAACAGGCAGATTTATGCTCAGGTAATCAACGATGAGGCCGGAGTTACGCTTGTTGCTGCTGCTTCAAATGACAAAGTTCTTGCTGCAGAGTGCAAAGGCAAGTCCGGAATCGAGGCTGCCGCAATCGTAGGAAAAGCAGTTGCAGCGCGCGCCATCGAGAAAGGTATCGACGAGGTCGCTTTCGACCGTGGAGGATATCTTTATCACGGAAGAGTACAAAGTTTGGCTGACGCTGCCCGTGAAGGCGGTCTTAAATTCTAATCGGGATTATGGCAAATACAAATGTTAAAAGAGTAAAGACATCTGATCTTGAATTGAAAGACAGACTTGTCTCCATTCAGAGGGTAACCAAAGTCACCAAGGGAGGTCGTCACTTCCGTTTCGCCGCTATCGTTGTAGTAGGTGATGAGAATGGTGTCGTAGGTTATGGCCTCGGTAAGGCAAACGAGGTTACCGCAGCTATCCAGAAGGGAATCGAGGATGCTAAGAAGAATCTTGTAAAGGTTCCGATTATCAACAAGACCCTTCCACACGAGCAGTCCGCAAGATTCGGCGGTGCAGAGGTCTTCATGAAACCTGCAGCTCCTGGTACCGGTGTTAAGGCCGGTGGTGCGATGCGTGCTGTGTTCGAGTCTGTCGGCATCCAGAACGTCCTTGCAAAATCTAAGGGATCATCTAACCCTCATAACCTTGTAAAGGCTACAGTTGCAGCCCTTACAGAGATGAGAGATGCTTATACAGTAGCTGGCCTTCGCGGTGTGCCTATGAGCAAAGTGTTTAACGGATAGGAGGAAACGAAATGGCAAAATATAGAATTACTCAGGTTGTCAGCAAGAACGGTTCTACCCAGAGACAGATCGCAAATCTTAGAACTCTCGGTATCCGCAAAATGCATCAGACCGTAGAGGTGGAGAAAAACCCTGTAACAACAGGTCAGATCGCCAAGATTCAGCACCTCGTAAAAGTTGAAGAAATCTAAACGGAGGAACTACAGATGAATTTGCATAATTTGAAACCTGCCAAAGGTTCAACACACAATACAAAAAGAGTAGGCCGCGGACAGGGCTCCGGTAAGGGTGGTACAGCTACCCGTGGTACTAAGGGAGCTCAGGCTCGTGCAGGATATGAGCACAAGGTCGGCTTCGAGGGTGGACAGATGCCTATCCAGAGAAGACTTCCGAAGTGGGGTTTCACTAATCCTACAAGAGTTGAGTACAAGGCTGTCAATCTCTCTTCACTCCAGGCACTTTCTGAGTCTCTTGGTTCTTCAGTAATCACTATTGAAGATATCAAGGCTGCAGGACTTGCCGGAACCAAGGAGCTTGTAAAGGTTCTTGGAGAAGGAGAGCTCACTGCAAAACTCGAAATCTCAGCTAACGGCTTCTCTAAGTCTGCTATCGCCAAGATCGAGGCTGCAGGTGGAAAAGCTACTAAGATCGAAAAATAATGAAGAAACTGATTGAGACATTCAGGAATATCTTCAAGATAGAAGAGTTACGCAAGAGAATCGTTTATACGCTTCTCTTGGTACTCGTTTATCGTTTGGGATGTTTCGTTGTGATCCCGGGTATAGACGCTACTATGCTCGCGTCACTTCAGAACAACACTCAGGAGGGCCTTGTAGGACTCTTGAACATGTTCTCCGGTGGTGCGTTCGGTAACGCCTCTATCTTCGCGCTCGGTGTGATGCCGTACATTTCGGCGTCCATCGTCATCCAGCTCCTCGGCATGTTCGTTCCTTACTTCAAGAAATTGCAGATGGAAGGAGAGAGCGGCAGGAAGAGAATGAATCAGATCACCCGTTACCTTACTGTGGTGATTCTTGCTATCCAGTGCCCTGCTTACCTGGCTGCTATCCACAACCAGATTCCGGGACAGGCTTTCGTCGCTGTAACACAGCTTGGATGGAGTAACTTCACATTTAACCTTGTCTCTACAATTGTTCTCCTTGCAGGATCAATGTTCGTAATGTGGCTCGGTGAGCGTATCACCGACCGCGGTATCGGAAATGGTATTTCACTTATCATCATGATCGGTATCGTTGCTCGTCTGCCTTACGCACTTGCAGCAGAGATTGGTGAGAAGGTTACCACAACTAATGGTGGTGTCCTCTTGCTTATCGTAGAGCTTCTGGTTCTGTTCTTCGTGTTCGTTGCAGCTATTGCTCTCGTGCAGGCTGTCAGGAGAATTCCTATTCAGTATGCTAAGAGAGTTATCGGCAACAAGCAGTACGGCGGAGTGCGCAACTATCTTCCTTTGAAGATTAATGCTGCAGGCGTTATGCCTATTATCTTCGCTCAGGCTCTCATGCTTTTCCCATTGCTCTTCTCGCACTGGGATGCAACAAGAGGACTTGCTGCTACACTTAGCAACTATACCGGATTTTGGTATAACTTGATTTTCGGATTCCTTGTCGTCATCTTCACATATTTCTACACTGCAGTCACAGTTCAGCCGAACATGATGGCAGAGCAGATGAAGCAGAACGGCGGTTTCATACCTGGCGTTAAGCCTGGAAAGAAGACTATGGAGTATATCGACGACGTTATGTCCAAGGTAACTCTCCCTGGCTCTTTCTTCCTCGCTATCATCGCCATTTTGCCGGCATTCGCGATGCTCGCAGGTGTCAACAACCAGTTTGCAAGCTTCTATGGAGGTACTTCCCTCCTGATCCTTGTAGGTGTGGTTTTGGATACTCTCCAGCAGATTGAGGGTTACCTGCTTATGCGTCACTATGACGGATTGATGAAGACAGGTCGTCTGAGTGGACGTTCTGGAATGTAATTCTTGATAAAGTTTTTTTGAAAGATGATTAGGCCAAAAACAGAAGAAGAAATCGAATTGCTCCGTGAGAACGGTTTGTTGGTGTCCAAGACACTGGCTGAAGTCGGAAAAGCGGTCGCCCCAGGTGTGACAACTGCAGAGTTGAATAGGGTGGCAGAGACTTTTATCCGCGACAACGGTGCCATTCCGAGCTTCCTCGGGTTTGAAGGTTTCCCTGCATCTATTTGTGCTTCAGTAAACGATGTCGTAGTTCATGGTTTCCCATCAGACTACGTCCTTAAAGAGGGAGACATCGTTTCCTGTGATATCGGAACTTTGTACAAGGGCTATAACGGTGATTCTTGCTATACTTTCCCTGTAGGTGAAGTGGACGCAAAGACCCGCAAGCTCCTCGATGTTACAAAAGCTTCGCTGTACAAAGGAATTGAGCAGGCAATCGACGGAAACAGAACTGGCGATATCGGATACGCGGTACAAACGTATGCTGAATCTTTCGGTTTCTCCGTAGTAAGAGAACTGGAAGGTCATGGTATCGGAAAAGAAATGCACGAGAATCCGGGAGTTCCGAATTACGGAAGACGCGGACATGGTGCAAGACTCACCGAAGGAATGACAATTTGTATTGAGCCGATGATTAATGCTGGGACTAAAGATGTGTATCTGGCTAGAAACGGTTGGGCGGTACACACTGCGGACCACAAGAATGCGGCGCATTACGAGCTTACGGTTGTTATCCGAAAAGGCAAGGCAGAGCTTCTTTCGACATTCGACTTTATCGAGAAGGACGGTAACATTAAATTTTAAAGTGGTATTTTAAATGTCTAAACAAACAGCAATTGAGCAGGACGGGACGATAGTCGAGACTCTCCCTAACGCTATGTTTAAAGTAGAGCTGGAGAACGGTCATGTCATTCTTGCCCATATTTCGGGAAAGATGAGACAGAATTTCATCCATATCCTACTCGGTGACAAGGTTAGAGTTGAAATGTCGCCTTATGATTTAACAAAAGGAAGAATATCCTTCAGATACAAATAAAAAATTTCGCGATATGAAAGTAAAAACATCCATCAAAAAGCGCAGCGATGATTGCAAAATCGTGAGACGTAAAGGACGCCTTTACGTGATCTGCAAGAAGAACCCTAAGTTCAAGATGCGCCAAGGATAATATTCAGTTGTGTAACAAATAAAGTAAAGATATTATTATGGCAAGAATAGCCGGTGTTGATTTACCAAACAACAAAAGGGGAGAGATAGGCCTTACCTACATTTTCGGTATCGGTCGCTCTTCAGCGAGAAAAATCCTTGAGGAGTGCGGAATCGATTTCGATACCAAGGTCAGCGAGTGGAATGATGACCAGATCGCAAAGATCCGTTCTCTCATCGCTAACGAGTACAAAATCGAAGGCGAGCTTCGTTCATCTGTTCAGATGAATATCAAACGTCTCATGGATATCGGTTGCTATAGAGGAATCCGTCATCGTCTCGGACTTCCTGTTCGTGGTCAGAGCACCAAGAACAACGCCCGTACAAGAAAGGGTAAGAAGAAGACTGTTGCAAACAAGAAGAAAGCAACCAAATAAATCTTGATGAATTATGGCAAAGAAGACAACAACAGCAAAAAAGAGAGTTGTAAAAGTTGAAGCTACTGGTGAAGCTCATATTTCATCAACCTTCAATAACGTTATCATCGCTCTCACAAACAATGTTGGCCAGGTTATCAGCTGGTCTTCAGCTGGTAAGAGTGGTTTCAGGGGTTCTAAGAAGAACACTCCTTATGCTGCTCAGGTCGCTGCTGAAGATGCTGCTAAGGCAGCGTTCGATGCTGGCCTCCGCAAAGTAAAGGTCTATGTAAAGGGTCCTGGAGCCGGACGTGAGTCAGCTATCAGAACAATCAGCCAGGCAGGTATCGAGGTTACCGAGATTGTCGACGTAACTCCAATGCCTCACAATGGTTGCAGACCAAAAGGCCGTCGTAAAGTTTGATTTTTAGTTTTTTAATGATTAATTACTATGGCAAGATATACTGGACCAAGTACTAAAATAGCCCGCAAGTTCGGCGAGCCGATCTATGGAGCGGATAAAGATTTCGAAAAGAGAAATTACCCTCCGGGACAGCACGGCGCAGCTAGAAAGCGTGCAAGAAAGTCTACCGAGTATGGTAACCAGCTTAAAGAAAAGCAGAAAGTGAAGTACATGTACGGAATCCTCGAAAGACAGTTCCGTAACACATACGACAAGGCCTGCCGTATGGAGGGTCAGAAAGGTGAGAACCTCCTCCTCCTTATCGAGTCAAGACTTGACAATATCGTATATCGTCTTGGTATCGCTCCTACAAGAGCAGCTGCAAGACAGATAGTACGTCATTGCCACATCACTCTCAACGGTGCTGTATGCAACATTCCTTCTGCACAGGTTAAAGCCGGCGACGTTATCGCAGTTAGAGAGAGATCTAGAAGCCTCGAGGTTATCCAGAACAGTGTCGCTTCTGCCAAGAAGTACTCTTGGCTTGAGTTCGACGCCAAGACACTTACAGGTAAGTTCCTTAACCTCCCTGTAAGAGCTGAGATCCCTGAGAACATCAACGAGCAGCTCATCGTCGACCTGTACTCTAAGTAATAGTAACACCTAAAAAGAAATAATATGGCAATCTTAGCATTTCAGAAACCAGATAAGGTGATAATGCTCGAAAGCACTGAAACAGTCGGCCGTTTCGAGTTCAGGCCTCTTGAGCCTGGCTATGGTCAGACTATCGGTAACGCGCTTCGCCGCATCCTGTTGTCTTCTCTGGAAGGTTTTGCTATCAGTTCGATAAAGATTTCGGGCGTAGACCAGGAGTTTGCGACTATCCCGGGAGTTATCGAGGGTATGCAGGACATCATTCTCAACATCAAACAGGTTAGACTGAAGAGAATGGTGGATACTGTAGACTCAGAGGTGGCAAATATCACAATTAGCGGTAAATCTGAGTTTACTGCAGAGGATATCTCCAAAGGATTGTCTTCTTTCAAGGTGCTTAACCCGGAGTTGCATATCTGCACACTCGAGCCTTCTGTTAAACTCGAAATTTCTCTTACTATTACCAAGGGCCGCGGATTTGTTCCGGCTGACGAGGAGAGAGATGAGAACACACCTATCGGAACTATTCCGGTAGATGCCATCTACACTCCTATCAGAAAGGTAAACTGGACAGTGGAGAACTGGCGTGTCGAGCAGAAAACTGACTACGAGAAGCTTAATTTGGAGATTATTACCGATGGTTCTATTACTCCTAATCTTGCACTCCAGGATGCTGCAAACATTCTGATTTATCACTTCAAGCTGTTTACAGACGACAAGAAGATGGCTCTCGAGAGCACTGTCGTTCCTGAGTCTAAAGAGCTCGATGAGGAATCACTCCGCATGCGTCATCTTCTTCTTAACAAGCTTTCTGACCTCGGTCTTTCAGTTCGTGCATACAACTGTTTGAAGGCTGCAGAAATCGATACATTGGCAGACCTCGTGTCTTACTCAAGACCTGAGCTCATGAAGTTCCGTAACTTCGGCCGCAAGTCTCTCAATGAGATCGACCAGATGCTTGACAAGATGAAACTGACATTCGGAATGGATGTTACCAAGTACAATATTGAACCTAAGAAAAAGAATAACGCATAATCATGAGGCATAATAAAGCAATCAATCACCTTGGTCGCCAGAGCGGTCACCGCAAAGCCCTCCTCGCTAACATGTCATGCTCACTCATTCTCCACAAGAGAATCAACACGACTGTTGCAAAGGCAAAGGCTTTGAAGATGTATCTTGAGCCACTCGTAACCAAGTCAAAGGACGATTCTACACACTCACGTCGTATCGTCTTCAGTTATCTCAAGGATAAGAATGCAGTTGCAGAACTTTTCCGTACCATTGCCCCTAAGATTGCAGACCGTCCAGGCGGATACCTTCGTGTCCTCCACACCGGTTTCAGACAGGGTGACGGATCAGAGATGGCTCTTATCGAGTTCGTAGACTTCAACGAGGCTGCACTTGCAGCTGCTCCTAAGGAGGCTAAGAAAACAACTCGTCGTAGCCGTTCAAAGAAAGCTGAGGCAACAGCCGAGGCTGCTCCAGCAGAGGCACCAAAAGCTGAGTAATCAGTATCTGATTCACGATAGAAGCGGTGATCCGAGAAATCGGGTTACCGCTTTTTTCTATATTCACCCGGCGTACAACCGAACTTGGTAGCGAACTCCTTGAAGAAATACGACTTGCTGCTGAATCCACATTCGTACATAACCTCCTGGACACTCATACTGGTCGATGTAAGCAAATCTTCCGCCCTCTCCATACGCAGCGTCTTTATATACTCCACAGGCGTCATCTGCAGCAGCTCCTTCACCTTGCGATACAACTGCATCTGACTGATAGAGCACTCCTTAGACAAGAATGTCATATTCAGCTTCCCGTTATTCATGTTGCTGATGATGAGATCAGTAACCCTGAGAATAAGCTCCCTGTCCTCCTTCTTGACGACATTTCCGCTGAACTTCTGCATGGCCGCATTCGCCGACCTGCTGTAATCGATGATGGACTTCTCCCTGTCCATCAAATTGTTCACAGTCGCCATAGGATGACGCGGATTGGTCGGCTCTAATTTCGGGATGGTCACGATGAATGTGGTGTAGGTACTCCCGTCGCTGTCGATCCTGATGGTCCCGCCCATCACCTCCGCAAGACTCTTGCAGAGCGCGAGTCCGATGCCGGTGCTTCGCGTGTTGCCGCGCGCGAAAGCCTGTTCGACCTTGTTGACCACCTCGTACCTGTCGAAAATGGAAATCTGATGTTCTTTGTCAATGCCTATGCCCGTATTGGTTACGCGTAGTACAAGCACATCGTCGGAAACGCTGCAGTTTATTGTAATCTGCTCAGAATCAGGGGTATACTTTACGGCATTGGACAGCAAGTTGAAGATGATTTTCTCAGTGCTGCTTCTGTCCACGTTCCAGATTACGGTCGACGGCTGGAAATTCATGGAGAAACGGATGTTGTGCTCTTCCATGATTTCTCGGTAGTTTTCCGCTTCGGAACGCGCCATGTCGGTCATGTCCACCGGTGTGATTTCCAGCTTCAGATGTCCCGTGTCTGCCTTGCGGAAATCCAGCAGCTGACGGATCATCGACTGCATCCTGTCGGAGTTGGACGCTATGACGTTCAGGTACTTGCGAGCCACTGAACTGATGGAACTGTCCAGCAGAAGTTTCTCGCACGGGCCGTATATTAGGGTCAATGTATTTGAGAATTCATGTGCTATGTTGGTGAAGAACACAAGCTTAGCCTCCTGGATTTCCTTGATTTTCTGTTTCTCCATCTCCTCGTTGCGGATTTTCTCCTCGGTTTCCATACGGAAACGTACGAAACGATAAGCCATGTACATGAGAAATGCGATAAGCAGAATGTAAGCAATGTTGGCGTAAATAGTCTTATACCAAGGAGTTGAGATGGTTATTCCGAGGGTGAAGACATTATCGCTCCAGACTTTGTCAGCATTGCTGCACCTTACGTGGAGCTTGTATTTGCCGTGCGGGATATTTGTAAAAACGATGGAGTTCGATGAGCCGATTTCGATCCATTCAGACTGCCATCCTTCGAGGTAATAGGCTATCTCACACTTGGTTCCGTTCAGATAATCTATCGGCACGAAGTTGAAACTGAACGATTTGTTGCGCCATGAAAGCTCCAACGTCTTGTTGCCGTCATTCAGAAGCGTAGAAATGTCCGTTTTCTCGTTGTCCACCGAAAAGCCTTTGAACAGCAACTCCGGCATGTAAGTATGCGACGGAACTGACAGCGGATCGAATTCATTGAACCCCGCAATTCCTCCGAAAATGAAATGCCCGTCCGATGGGGAGCGGTAGAACGCACCGTCCGAGAACTCGTTGCTCTGCAGCCCGTCAGACTCGTAATATGAGATGATGCGGCACTCGCCATGCGGGTCCAGAATCCTCGCCAGACCGCGGTTGGTGCTTATCCAGATGCTGTGCGTGGCGTCTTCCATGATGCCATGGATGGTGTTGTTCGGGATGCCGTCCTGCTCGGTGAGAAAGCGTGTCTTTCCGTCCGAAATATTGAACAACCCCTGACTTGTGCCGACCCAGAGCGAACCGCCGCTGTCCTTACACATGCACAAGACGTCGGTCTCCTGAAGTTCCGAATCCTCGCCGCCGAAAGGAGTGAATTTCCCTGTTTTGAAATCCAGCCTGTCGACTCCGCGCCCCCTCGTTCCGACCAGCAGCCCGTCCGTCCCATCCGGAATCATCGAATATACGATATTGTTGCTGATGCTGCCCGGCTCGCCCGTGTGCGAGAGCTGTCGGATTCCCGCCACCTGATAAGGCTTCGCCTGTCGGTTCAGGTCAATGTGAAAGATGCCGTGGCCGCTTGTCCCTACCCAGAGTCCGTCCTTTCCGTCATGGCTAATGGCATAGACGGAAGATAGATTGTTGTGAATCGAATCTGGGACGGACAGTTTTTCCATGCGGCCGGTTTTCAGGTCATAATAGTTCAAGCCTTTACCGTCGGTGCCTATCCAGATTTCAGACAGACCTCCGCATAATGCGTATACGGAGTTGTTTATCAGTCCGTTATCTGTGGTGAACCGCTTTTCGATGATGCGTTCTCCAGGGCGGTCATGTGACAGGACGAAGATGCCGCAGCCTTTTGTACCCACCCAGAGACGTTTATATATATCTTCATGGAAGGATCTTACGGCGCTGTTGCCGAACTTGAAAGATCCTTTTTCCGGATATGTCGTGAATGTGTCTTTCGTGTCGGACAACTGATAAACGCCCTGCATATCTGTTCCGACCCAGAGGATGTCCTGAGTGCCGTCGGTCAATGACAGTATCGGAATGTCTTTCAATATGCAGTCAGCCATGCCGTTATCAGGGTCATATCTGAACAGTCCATGCTCTGTTCCTATCTGCCAGATACCTTTATGGAGACAGAGGGAGAAGATTTTTCCGGTTTTACCGACATTGACAGGAACCTTTAGGGCGGTATGGCTTTCCAAATTGGAAATCAGGCCATTCTGGTTGCTGTACCAGATGCTGCTGTCGCGGCTGTCCAGGAACATATTGGTCGCATCGGTGGCTAATTCTTCGCTTTCCGATACGTGAATTTTGCCGTTTCCTTCTGAAGTTAGTTTCATTCTCTGGATGAGATCATCCTGATTCAGAATATAGAGTTCGTTATTTTTTCCGTAAATGGCTTTCACGGCTCCGTTCGTGCCTGGAATCGGAACACGCTCGAAAACATGGGCATTGGCATTAAACACGAAAGCTCCTTGCCCATAGATGAATGCGAAGATGCGGTCCTGGGCGTCCTTGGATATTATGAAGGCGTGCTCGGTCGGGATGTCCCAGCCGGAACTGCCGAAGAAGAACCTTTCTGCTTTGCCGGTCTTTACATCCAGTCGGTTTATTCCGCGGTCGGTGGCGACCCAGAGTATTCCGGGTTTCTGCTCGATCATTTCGCGGATGATGTTGTTCGAGATGCTTTCCTTGTTTCCCGGTTCAGGCTTGAAAACGGTGATGCTCTTGCCGTCGTACATGTTAAGTCCGTCCCAGGTGCCGAACCACATTAGGCCGTCAGAGTCCTGAAGAATGCATGTGACGGAGCTGTTCGAAAGTCCTGTGCCGCTGGTTATTCTGCGTGTGTCGAAATCTTGGCCGGAAAGTCTTAGGAACAGACTGGATATAAATATTATAAGACAAAAAATTCGTTTCATGTTACATTGTATATGGGCGCATTGCTGCGCGAATGCAAAAATAACTCTCCTTTTCGGAATTATGGACCTTTTTGAATTATTTGTGGGCGAAAGTTACAATGAAAATTCATATCTTTGTAATAATGGATTTCGAGTCAATATTTTCGGGACCTGAGATTATGAAAGAAGACCAGATACTTATAACACAGTTGAACGCCTCGTCGATGGAGGCGTTTTCTTCGTTATATGACAAATACGCCGGAATGGTCTTCAATTTCACGCTCTCCATACTTAAAGATGAATATCTCAGCGAGGATATAACTCAGACTTGCTTCGCTATGATGTGGACCCGCCGGGAAACAATCGCGCCAGACGGAAACGTGCCTGCATGGCTCTACGTCGTGGCCCGCAATGCCGTATTCAAGGAACTGCGCCGCCAAGTGACCGCTTCGAAATATCTGGATTACCTGTCTACACGCGATGATATGGAAGTTCAGGAAAACGAATGGGAGGAAGAAGACACCTCAGTAATATTGGCAGAAGCCGAAGCGGCGATTGCTGCACTTCCCGAATCCAGGCGCAAAATATACAAGATGAGATTCATCGAGGGCTTGTCCGTACACGAAATCAGCGAACGGCTCGACATATCTCCCAAGACCGTCGAAACCCAGATCGCACGTGCGAAAAACAGTATCCGTCAGAGGGTTTCAGAGCTTCTGATGCTGGCGGTCGTACTGAAAACAACAGATTTTCTGTAAAATTTTCATTTTTCTTGTAGGGTTTTTCCGATTCTGTGGATACATATAGTAAACCACGGAAAAATGAAAACCAACGAATTTCACTCTCTCATAGAGAAATATCTTTCCGGAAACACGACGGCCGAGGAAAACGCAACACTCCGCTCTTACATGGAAGAGGGGGATGCCGCGCGTGCTTTCGATGAATACGCATCCAAAAAATGGCAGAACGCCGGCACTGAAATGCCTGCAGGCCAAAAAGATAGAATCCGCAAGAAACTGCTCTCGGGAATTAAAACCCAGAGAAGACCGCAGTTCCCGAGAATACTGAGATGGACCGCCGCAGCAGCCATAATCGCTGTCGCGCTGACCACCGGATACTTCGCCGGTAAAGGTCCTGAGGCTCAGGTCAATGTCTTTGAGTGCATTGCAGCTAACGGCCAAAAAAGCACAGTTACCCTTCCTGACGGGACAAAGGTTATGCTTAACTCCGGAAGTTCACTCAGATATGCTTCTGATTATAATGTAAAGAACCGTGGCATCGAACTGAATGGTGAGGCTTATTTCGAAGTGGCACGCAACGAAGAGATTCCATTCATCGTGTCGGCCAAGCAGATGAAAGTGGAAGTACTCGGAACTAAGTTTAATGTCAGGGCGTACAGCTCAGAGCCTGAGATAGTTGCGACACTTGTTGAGGGTAGCGTGAAGGCAATCGCTGACGGTAAGGAAATGATTATCAAGCCTGCCGAGGAAGTACATTACGACAGAAGAAACGGCGAGATGAGAAAACTCGAAGCTCCGAATAGGAGTCACCTTATCCCTTGGCGTGACAACGAACTTTTCTTCAATAACAACAGTCTTAAGGAAATAAGTGTCATCCTCGAAAGAATGTATAACGTGAATATAATTTTCGAAGACGACAGCATTACAGAATATACATATACCGGTCTCGTGAGAAACAGCTCGCTCAGCAATGTGCTTGACCTCATCACCGCGACCACTCCGGTGGAGGCCCAGATGTATTACAACACTATCAAGTTCAGCAAACGTCAGAAATAATACAATAACACAATAATGAAAGCAAAACTTATAGCCATTATCTTGTTCTTCAGCGCATTGTTAAGTGCGGCTCCTCTGTATGGCCAGATAAGTGTCACTTTTAAGGACGTTCCTCTCATGGAAGCCCTGTCGACACTGGAGAATAAAAGCGAGTACAGCTTCTTCTACAGCAATATGCTTCCTGACAAAGATGCACGAGTAAGCATCGATGCGAGGGACAAAAGCATTGAATTTATCCTCGACAACATTTTCAGCAATCTTTCCATCTCCTATGAGATAAACGGGCACCAGATTGTGCTGCGTGAGGATAAAAAAGAAGATAAAAATACATCATATAAGGCATCCGGTGTCGTTATCGACAGCGCCGGCGAACCTGTTATCGGTGCCGGAGTGGTTATCGAAGGCTCCACCAACGGAACCATTACAGACGTGGACGGACGTTGGGAACTCGTAGTTCCATCCACTACGACGAAAATTGTCATCAGCAGTCTCGGTTATAAAGAACAGGTTGTGGCTGCAGGTTCCGCTTCCGCAAGAACTGTTACACTCCATGAAGATTCACAGATGCTTCAGGAGACTGTAGTGGTCGGATATGGTGTCCAGAAAAAGGTTAATCTTACAGGAGCTGTCGCTATGGTAAACAGCGAAGAGATGAATGCAAGACCTATTTCAAGTGTCGCTTCAGGACTCCAGGGACTTCTCCCGGGTGTGACTGTAGTGAATTCATCTTCACAGCCTGGCCAGGCGAACACCACCATCAGAGTCCGTGGTGTCGGAACCATCGGTAACTCCAACCCGCTCATTCTCATTGACGGAATTGAAGGAGATATTTCTTCCATCAACCCTGAAGACATCGAAAGCGTGTCCGTTCTTAAGGATGCGGCTTCTTCTGCGATTTACGGAGCGAGAGCTGCGAACGGTGTCCTTCTGGTGACTACCAAGAAGTTGGCTGCAGGAAAAGATGCTGTCACCAAGATCAATTTCTCAGCATATGCAGGTATCCAGACTCCTACGAGACTTCCTGAAATGTGCGACGCTATCGAATTCATGACACTCGACAACGAGGCCCGCAAAAATGTAGATACCGCAGACGCATGGCTTCCTGAAGACTTCGACAAGGTGCGCAACAACACAGACCCTAACTACTTCGGAAACACCGACTGGATCGGACAGGTCATTAAGAAAGTGGCTCCTCAGCAGAACTACTCGCTCAGCCTTAACGGAACCCTCGGAAACAGCGGTTACATGCTGTCTTACAGATACTTCGACCAGAGCGGTCTTACAGTAGGAAACAGTACTGGAGAGACCAGACATAACCTGCGTTTCAAGATTAACACCAAACTTATCGACCGTGTTACCCTTTCATCCAATCTCGGTTATACGACTACTAAAGTCATATCTCCTGTAAGTTCGCTTACAAGTGGAGGCGGTGCTATCTATACTGCTATGCGTATCGCCCCGAATGTCCCTGTACGTTATACTGACGGCACATGGGCATACGGCGGAGGAAATACTAACCCTGTCGCGATTCTTCGTGACGGAGGAAGAGCCAAGACAGATGCTGACGAACTTTCTATCATGGAAGTGGTAAAGGTCGACATCCTTAAAGGCTGGGATGTGAGCGCTACATATAACGTCACTTCATATAACGGTCTGAAAGATATTCTGAAAAAGACCATTACGTTCAACAACCCGGAGGACGGCTCTACATATTCATACCAGTCTCCTAACTCGATCAAGAACATTGACTACAGACATAATCAGCAGACATTCATTCTGCAGACGAACTTCGACCTGAACTTCGGCAAGCATAATGTCAGTGGAGTGGTCGGTATGTCTCAGGAGTGGTATACAAGCCGTTCATTCGAGGCTTCCAGAACGAAACTCATTACAGAGCAGGATCCTACATTGAACCTTGGCGACCCTCAGACCATGAGCAACGCTTCGTCTTACTCTTCTTGGGCCATCAGGTCAGGATTCGGACGTGTAAGCTACAACTGGAACGAGAGATACCTTCTCGAGGGTAACTTGCGTTACGACCTCTCGTCACGTTTTCACAAGTCCAACAGGTCCGGTCTCTTCCCATCAGTTTCTGCGGGATGGAGAATCAGTGAGGAAAACTTCATGGCTGCCACTAGAACCTATCTCGACAACTTGAAAATCAGAGCTTCATGGGGTATGCTCGGAAACCAGTATGTAGGTTCGTCCAACTATCCGTACCTGTCTGTGCTCCAGGCATATACCTCGGGAATTTCCATGATCGGCGCCAATGCTACCACAGGTTATGTGCAGTCTACACTTTCCAACCCGAACCTTTCTTGGGAGAAGATCAAGATGCTCGACCTCGGATTCGATCTCGCGATGTTCTCGAACAGACTCACATTCTCATTCGACTGGTATAACAAGGATACTGACGGTATTCTCCTGAAACTCAATTATCCTGCACAGCTGGGCGCCAAACCGTCCGAGCAGAATGCCGGCAAGGTGAACAACAAGGGATGGGAGATGGATTTGAACTGGAGAAGCCAGGCAGGTGAGTTCATGTACGGTATCGGTTTCAACCTATCTGATGTAAAGAACAAGATCGTCGATCTCGGCGGCAATGCTCCTGACCTCAGCGGTAACCAGATCAGAATGGTAGGTTATCCTATCGATGCGTTCTATGGCTATATCGCTGACGGATTGATGACACCGGAGGACTTTAAGATAAATAATCCTGAGACTCATACATATAATCTTCCGAACATCCCTGTCATTCTCGGAAACCGTTATCAGCCAGGTGATATCAAGTATAAGGATCTCAGCGGTCCTGAAGGCGTCCCTGACGGACGAATCACTCCAGAGTATGACCGGACAGTTCTCGGAAGCAGCATTCCGCGCTATACTTACAGCGTAAGAGGAAATCTCGGCTGGAGAGGTATCGATTTCAGTTTCGTGCTCCAGGGAGTAGGCAAGTGTTCAGGATACCTCGAGGGATCTGCAAGGCATGCGCTCCAGGATATGGCGGCTTATCCTCAGAAAGTGCATCTCGAAAGATATAACGTGGTGACAAATCCTAATCCGAAAGCGTCTTATCCGCGTCTTACTTACAATACAGGATTTAACCAGAACACATTCTCTACATTCTGGCTGGAAGATGCTTCTTACTTGAGAGTGAAGAACGTTCAGCTCGGATATACCTTCCCTGAGAAATGGATGAAGAAGGCGAGGATCGACAACTTCAGAGTTTATGCGTCTGCGGACAATCTCTTCACCTTCAGCAAGTTCTTCTATGCTTACGATCCTGAGACACCGGTTTCAAAGGGTGGATATTATCCGCTTGTGAAGACCGTCGTCATCGGTGTAAACCTCACATTTAAGTAATCGTCAGAGAGTAACACGAAACTTGAAAATATAGTCAGACATGAAAAAGAATATACATATAATTTTGATGTCCGCAGCATTGATGCTGACTTCCTGCAATGATTCATTCCTCGACAGGATTCCGCACGATGCCCTTACGGACGCTAACTATTGGCAGACCGAGACTCATCTCAGCAGCGTCGCCAACACATTCACTTCCAGTCTTTCCGGAAAGGATTGGCTGAACAAGACAGAGATTATGGCAGACAGTGCCCCATGGTCGGTAACTACCGCATGGAGAACCATCGGAGGCGGTTATTTCACCTCGGATGCTTCACAGATTAACTCTGTATGGTCTGCAGCATTTACCGGAATCGGAAGAACAAACTATTTCCTTAACAACTACCAGCGCGCTACCGGCGTGAAGGAAGAGGTCAGGGAAAGATATGCAGCCGAGGCTTATTTCTATAGAGCATACAATTACTGGATTCTCACCAGCCTCTTCGGAGATGTTCCGCTTATTACAAGTGAACTCAATGTCGAGTCTCCTGATGTGTTCAGAGGAAGAGATGCCCGTAAAGATGTGATAGACAGAATTACAAAGGATCTCGAAGACCACTATAAGGCTCTACCTGAATATGTTGCGGCAGGTTCATCAGATTTCGGAAGGGTATCGCAGTGTGCAGCCCTTGCCCTGCTCAGCAGAATCTATCTTTACAATGGAAGATATGAGGATGCAGTGTCAGCTTGCGAAAGAGCTATGAGTTCCACATATTACAAGCTCTACAGCACGGGTCATCCTGATGTGGACTATGTAAACTTGTTCAACTACACCGGCAGGGCTTCCAGAAATCCTGCGAACAAGGAAACTCTCATCGCGTTCGTATATAACTATGACCTCGGAGAAAGCTCCAGGACATCACATAACTTGTCCAGAGAGTGCTGGGTGCCAAATGACTATGCTCGATTCACTCCTACGGCCAGCATGATAGAGTGCTATCTTACCAAGGACGGAAAAATTTGGGATCCGAACAGTGCGACAAGCTATGAGGATGTATTCAAGGACAGAGACCCGCGTATGACACAGTCCATTCTCGCCCCTGGAACGAAGTGGGAAGGCGGTGAGAGCGGAGATATGCTCAGCACAGACAAGACAGTCTTCACATATCCTAAATTCGACAACTCTAAGGACGGATGTATGTCCTATACAGGTTACTATATGAGAAAATATGTGGAGCCTTCAACCGTGAAGGATGTCGGACATGATGACAACGATATCGTTCTTATCAGATATGCTGAGGTTCTCCTGAACTATGCTGAGGCTAAAGAACAACTCGGAACCCTTACGCAATCGGACATTGACAAAACCATAAATCTTTTGCGCGACCGCGTCGGGATGGTTCATTTGAAGCTCTCGGAGATTCCGGCAGGCTCGGACATCCGCACGGAGATCAGGAGGGAGCGCCGCGTGGAACTCTTCTTCGAGGGACACAGGTATTTCGATATCATCAGGTGGAAACAGGGCGAGATTCTCGGCGAGGATCTTCTCGGCGTCAGAAAGGATTATCTCGATCCGGCCAGACTTAAGGAGGGCATCATCGGAAATCTCAAGTGGAAGACTGTGAATGGCAAGGAGTATCTCGTGCTCGAGAGCGGCAGGACATTTGATCCTGAGAAGAACTATCTTCTTCCTGTTCCGTTCACGCAGATGCAGCTGAATCCTCAGCTCGCACCTAATAACCCAGGTTGGAATTAATCGAAAAAAGATGAAGTTTAAACATCTCATTTCTTGGACCTTAGCGATAATGGCGATATTCTTCTCACTCCATCCGTCCGATGCAGGTGAGAGGGTTCGTCTGCGGGTCATGTCAATGAATATTAAAGAGGGAGCCTTGTACGCTTCCCACCGCGCGGAACCATACGCGGAGCTGATAAACAAATATTCTCCGGACGTGGTTTGTCTGCAGGAAGTGGACTATATGACCATCAGGAACGGCAAGAAAGACTTCCTCAACGAGTTGGCCGAGGCTACCGGAATGTTCCCGTATTGGTGTCAGTCGTTCTCTTACCAGGGAGGGGGTTTCGGCGTGGCTATCCTCAGCAAATATCCTTTCCTGAAGGCGGAGAAGATTATTTCATCCATCGAAGGGGCCCGTGAGGCGAGAAGTACAGGATGGATTTATATCAGTTTGCCGGAGGGAGGTACTGTGAGAGTGGCTACTACGCATCTTGCGCTCGAGAGTGCTACCATTACGACACGTAACTTGGCTGATGTGAACAAACATATGTTCGCGGAAGACGAACGCACTCCTACGCTTCTCATCGGAGATTTCAACGCCACGGATGACAGCGACCCTATCAAATATGCCAAAATCACGTGGCAGGAAATCGGCGCAGGAACAGGATTTACCATTCCGTCCGACAAGCCGAATAGGAAGCTTGACTATGTTATGGGCTTTCCGAAGAAGTGGAAATCAGAGCGTTACGAAATCATCGCAAGGCCTGATCTGTCCGACCACTGCTTTGTTTTGGCTGATGTAATATATGAGGAGAAATAAGATGAAGAAGGTATTATTTATGGCACTTGCAGCTGCACTTTTATGCAGTTGCGGCAAAAATTCGGACCCGGAAAAGCCGATAGAGAAACCGGATCCCAGCGTCGTGCCCGCACCTCCGGAAGAAATAATATCCAACAATACTTTCGTGGTGGATTATTTCACTGACATGAAGGACAGCGAGAGCTATTTCTCCAAGAGGGATGTCAATGTCGCCAAGGAATACATTCTCGGCGATGTAGGAAGGAACTCCGTGATGTACTTCTTCGACAGAATGGATTTCACGGTCGGTAAGACATCTCCAGCAGTGAAGATGTGCACGAACATGAAGATTTATCCGTTCTTCGCGCAGCAGGAAGCAAGCGGAAGCGGTGTCATCAAAGGATGCGGAATCATCACCAAGACATCGATTTCAGACTTCGACGGCCTCTATGATTCGTCCGTGTTCATGAGCGGCGCGAATATCCATATCCAGTGCGGCATCCCGGGCAGAACCACGTTCTACACCAGCAGAATCGACAAAATCGCCCAACTGACCGAAATCTTCAGCAAAAGAGCCCAGAAACTATCCACTGACGCGGTGATTATAGGACGCGTAAAAAATGGGCTCGAGAAAGAACTCGAGCAAGTGGTTGAAGGTCAATGCTGCCGCTCGTTCATCGTCATAGGAACCGCGGGATGGAGCCTCTATGTGATTTGCCCTCCGGAATATGTCTGCCGTTCGGCCGAGAGCAAGAGCTTGGTAAACCTTGATTATTATAAGATTACAATAGAAAAAATCAAATTATGAATAAAAAATTCAGCTTTATAGCAGTTGCAGTAGCTATTCTCTTCTGTACGGCGAGTTTCGCCGGCGACGGGAAGTTGCGCGTAATGAGCTATAATCTCAGATTTGGAGAACTCGCCACTATGGCAGAGATAGGCTCCTATATCAAATCCGTGGATGCTGATGTGGTTGCGCTTCAGGAATGTGATTGGGACACCCATAGGGAAAGAGCCACACATCAGAATGGTGTAAAATTCATCAACGAACTTGCACACGAGACTGGAATGTTCGGCATCTATGGCAAGACCATCGACTATCGTGGAGGATATTACGGAATCGGTCTATTGAGCCGTTACCCTATCATCCGCACTGATAGAATCCTCCTTCCGAATGTCGGCAAGAAAGAGCAGAGAGCGATGCTTCTGGCTGACATCCAGCTTCCTGACGGAAAAATCATCACATATATCTGTACTCATCTGGAGGTTTCTTCTGCAGAGTTGAGGCTTGCGCAGGTTAAGTTCATCCAGAAGAAAGTGAAGAGCATAAAGAATCCCGTATTCTTGGCTGGCGACATGAATGCCAAGCCTGACAGTCCTGAGATGGCATTCCTCAGAAAAGGCTGGGACGACCTCACCAACAGGGAGTTGACCTACAGCACCAAGGAACCGTCCATCAAAATCGACTACATCTATTGCAGGAAGGGCTCAGGCGTGAAACTCATCGACACTAAAGTCTGCCATGACACAGTTCTTTCAGACCACTTTCCAGTAGTTGCAAACATTGAAATTAATTAATTATAAACCACAAATAAACAATAAAAGAAATGAAAAAATCATTACTTTTTGCAGCTGCGCTGACTATGTTGTTTGCAGGCTGCTCTAAAAACAATGAGGACAACAAAACCCTCGATGCTGATTTTGTGCTGGAGACAGTACAGGCACTTCCATATGGCGAGCCTGCTGCTCTCACCGGAACCATCACCAGCAACACAGCCGTAGAAAAAGCCGTTTTCACAGGAGCCAAGAAAGCTGCTGATGGAACATATACACTTGTCGGAGAGGCTCAGGAAGGTGCAGTAGAAGGACTTACCGCATCTGTAGAATTCTTCGCTGACTCTAAAGATATCGACGCTATCGAGGTTGTTCTCTCAGCAGGAGACGCTTCCAAGGCATTCTATTTCGACGCTCCAAAGGTTACCGGCGAGGCTAAAGGTGATGTTTGGTTCAATGATTCTGCAACTTTCTATCCTGACAATAAGGTAGAAAACCACGAGAACAACGCTGAGAAATATCCTGATGAGTTTACAGGTGCAGGTTCAGATACCAAGTCATTCTTCTCTATGCATGGTGTAAACGTTAACGGCAAAGTAGAGCACATCCTCAGCCTTAACGATCTTCTCGCAGTAGACGGAAAGAACGCAAGCTTCTGCTTCCTCAACTGCCTTGAGAACACTGCAAAGCAGCCTAACCAGATTACATTTATCGGCAGCCAGAGAGGTTATATGTTCTCAGGAATGAGAAAGTCTTCTCTCGGCGGCGGTACCACAGGACGTCAGTGCGATATTTACCAGTATGGTAATCACCAGATTAAGGATGACAACGTCGATTATAACTTTACTATGAAGTATGTCAGAGGTTCTTGGGCTGGTGAGGCTTACCATAAAGACCTCTTCGAGACTGTAGATAAGATTTTCCTCGGTCTCAAGAACGCCAAGACAGAGACTAATCTTGAGAAACTTAAGGCTTTCTATGCTCTCGGTGAAATCCAGAAGAAACTTGACAACAGCACACTCGGTGAGACTGAAGAGCCTACATCTCTCGGCGGAAAGACATATCTCCGTAAATGGGTTAATGCTGGCAACGGCAATAAACTCGAAGAAGTTGTACGCGCAGGAGACTATATCGTAATCCGTTCTGAAAGAAAAGTAGAGGGAGAGGAGAATCCACGCTACTACTATGGAATCATGCAGATCGTGATGTTCGAAGGTGATGACAGCAAGTGCTTTGTAGAAAAGGACGGCAAGAAATTCATCGACACAGAGAAGGCATACGACCTCTTTATGAAACCAGTTTACCTCGACATTAAGACTCAGTGCGAATTTACTAAATAATCAGCACATTTAAGGCGGGGAGGACTGACCTTCTCCCCGTTTTCCAAGTTTAAAATTTAAAAAAATCGATTCAGCAATGAAAAGAATCATTGGAATTATCGCTTCATTTGTACTTGTCCCGTTCGCGCTCTCATGCGGCGGAAGCAAGTCGGCAGAGGAAAGCTACATACAAGCATCTGAAGGAGTGTTCGAAAGAACGATAGGAAAACTCGACAACATCTCACTTCAGGTGAGTCCGAAAACAGCAGACGGTCTGGATCGCTACGAGATCGAAGCGACAGGCGGCAAACTCACACTTAAGGGCAGCAGCCCGAGTGCCATCTGCTATGCGATGGACAAATACCTCCGTGAAGCTTGTGGTTCCATGATATGCTGGAGCGGAAGTAAGTTGGATATCCCGGCGACATGGCCTGACTGGAAAGAAGAAGCCATATCCCCGTATCAGCTGCGTTACTTCCTGAATGTCTGCACATTCGGCTACACGACTCCATATTGGGACTGGAACAGATGGTCTAAAGAAATCGACTGGATGGCTCTCCATGGAGTGAACATGCCGCTCGCAAGCGTGGCAGCAGAAGCCATCGCCAAGAGAGTGTGGCTGAAACTCGGCCTGGAATCTGACGAAATAGACCATTTCTTTACAGGAGCCGCCCATCTTCCATGGCACAGAATGGGTAATTTGAACAGTTTCGACGGCCCGCTCGGCGATAACTGGCACGAGTCCCAGATAAAACTCCAGCATAAGATTCTCGACAGGATGAGAGAGTTGGGAATGGAGCCTGTCGCACCTGCCTTCGCGGGATTCATCCCACCGGCATTGATGAAAAAACATCCTGAAATCGAAGCCAGGCAACTCACCTGGGGAGGATTCCCTGTTGAGGACAATGCCTGTGTACTTTCTCCGGATTCACCATGGTTCAGCAAGATTGGAAAACTTTTCGTAGAGGAATGGGAAAACGAGTTCGGCAAGGCAAAATACTGGCTTTCAGATAGTTTTAACGAAATGAAACTCCCTGTAGACCCTGCGGATACGAAAGGTAAACATAAACTGCTCGCAGAATACGGAAAATCCATCTATAACTCCATCGTGGCCGGTGACCCTGAAGCTATTTGGGTGACCCAGGGCTGGACCTTCGGTTATCAGCAGGATTTCTGGGATCCGGAAAGTCTTAAGGCGATGCTCTCCGGAGTGCCGGATGACAAGATGATCATCATTGATCTGGGCAACGATTATCCGAAATGGGTCTGGCACACCGAGCAGACCTGGAAAGTCCAGCAGGGCTTCCATGGTAAGAAGTGGATTTTCAGCTACGTGCCGAATTTCGGAGGCAAGGTGCTCCCGACAGGGGACCTCGACATGTATGCGACATCTTCGGCGGAGGCGCTCGCTTCTCAGTATTCGAAGAACCTCGTGGGTTTCGGCAGCGCGCCGGAAGGCCTTGAAAATAACGAAGTTGTATACGAATTGCTCGCAGACATGGGCTGGACGAGGGACAGTATCGACATCGACAGATGGCTGGAGAGTTATTGTCGTGCCCGCTATGGTTTCAGCGACGAGAGGATGAGAGAGGTTTGGAAACTCCTCCACAAAACCGTGTACAGTTCGCTCTATTCTTATCCGCGATTCACTTGGCAGACAGTGGTTCATGACCAGAGGCGTGTAAGCCGTCACGGAATCGATGATGATTTCGGAAAGGCAGTGGAGATTTTCCTGAGTCTGTCTGACAAATGCTCTGATTCGCCGCTTTATTTCCAGGATGCCATAGAATTCGCATCGCTCTGGCTCGGTGAACTGGCTGACAGGCATTATGAGAAAGCGCTCCAGCTCGGACGCACCGAAAAGGGTATGGCGGAATTGAAAAAGACCGTCGCAATCCTCTCTAATGTAGACCGTTTGCTCGCATCCCACTCGCTCCATAGGCTCGACTGGTGGCTGACCTACGCCAGGGGAACGGAGGGTAGCCAGCTGGAAAAGGATCATCGTGAGGCCAATGCCAAAAGACTTATTACTACATGGGGCGGTTGGCAGGAGGATTACGCTGCGAGGTTCTGGTCTGGACTGATTAAGGATTATTACATTCCACGTCTCGAAATTCATTTCTCCGAAAAGGCGAAAATGCTCGATGAATGGGAAGAGGAATGGATAAATACACCATATCATAGCAATACTAAACCATTCGATTCTCCATTGGAGGTCGCAAAAGAACTCATAGCAAATGAAAAATAAGGGAATGTCGTGGATATCACGCGTGGTTGTCATCTTTACTGCGCTGGTGCTCATTATCAGCTGTAAAGACAACAAGGCTACACAGACAGTTTTTTCTGAGAAGGAACAGATCGGTGCGGTAAATGATCTTATCGACCGTGTAACTTCCGGAAGATCAAGCGAATTTGTAGTTCATCTACTTCCTGCGCGTCAGGATAGCCTGGATTTCTTCGAATTCGGAACGGAAAACGGAAAGATTATGCTTGGGGGCAATAACGGAGTCAGCATCGCCAGTGCACTCGGTCATTATCTCCGTGAATATTGCGGTTATCATCTTAGCTGGTGCGGTTCTGACACTGTTCTCCCGGAAACTCTTCCTCTTCCGGAGAAAACCACCACGAAGACTTCACCGTACAAATGGCGTTACTACCTGAACTACTGCACATTCAACTACAGTATGAGTTGGTGGGACTTCGACAGATGGCAGAAGGAAATCGACTGGATGGCATTGAACGGAATCAACATGCCGCTGGCCATCACCGGTCAGAATTCCATCTGGCGCAGGGTCTATCATAAACTTGGACTTACAGACGCTGACCTGGAGTCATTCTTCAGCGGTCCGGCATATTTCAACTGGTTCTGGATGGGTAATCTGGATGGTTGGGAAGGTCCTCTTCCTCAGAGCTTTATGGAGAAACATGAGCAGCTCCAGAAACAGATTCTGTATAGGGAAAGGTCATTGGGCATGACGCCTATTTTACCATCCTTCACAGGCCACGTGCCACCGGCATTGATAGAAAAATACCCGGACGTGAAGGCGAAGAACACGCAGTGGGTGAACTTCCCGAAAACTTACGTGCTCGACCCGTCGGAGGAACTTTTCTCGAAGATTGGCAAGCTCTTCCTGGAGACCCAGACCGAGATTTACGGTACGAACCATTTCTATACGGCCGATACATTTAACGAGAACGAGCCGCCTACAAATGACCCTGAATATCTGAAAGGCGTGAGTGCGAAGGTCTATCATGCCATGTCCGAGGTGGATCCTGAGGCTGTGTGGGTTATGCAGGGATGGATGTTCCATCACGAGCGCAAGTTCTGGCAAGATCCTCAGATTCAGGCGCTTCTGTCAGCAGTGCCGGATGACAAGATGCTGATTCTCGACCTGTGGAGCGAGAGATTCCCAGTTTGGAACCGTACCCATGCCTATTATGGCAAGCCTTGGCTTTGGTGCATGCTCCAGAACTTCGGGCAGAATATAACATTGTCCGGTAACGCGACATCCGTGGCCAACGATCCTGCGGCAGCATTGGCAGATCCGGCTTCAGGAAAGATGAGCGGCATCGGTCTGACTCCGGAAGGCATCGGTCACACACCTATCATTTACGCGTTGATGCTGGAGAACGTCTGGAACGAGGGTAAACCTGTGGATATTAACTCATTCATAGTAAATTACACGGCAAACCGTTATGGCAAACTCTCTTCTCAGGCTGTTGAGGCGTGGAAGGGTATCTTCGACACGGCGTTCGAGAACAATGTGAACAACGGCGGACACGAGTCCATAATCACCGGCCGTCCGACATTTGCGGAAAATCCGAAAGGCTGCACGAATACGAACAAATGTTACGAACGGATTGACCTCGTAAAAGCTTGGGAGAAACTATATGCCTGCATTGAAGAACTCTCTGATAGTGAGGGTTATAGATATGATATCGTCGATGTTACCCGCCAGGTTCTCGCCGACTATGCCTCCGTAATCCAGCAAAAGTTCGCCGCCGACTATGCGAGCGGGAATATCGAGTCGTTTAAGGTCAATGCCGATGCTTTCATGTCGCTTATCGGGGATATGGACAGGCTTCTTGCTACCAGAGATGAGTTCCTGCTTGGCAACTGGCTGGAAAGCGCCAAGGCTATGGGCGATACTCCAGAGGAGTCGAAACTATACGAAAAGAATGCACGTAACCTCCTGGGTACCTGGGGCAACAAGGATTGCAAACTTTTCGATTACGCCTGCAAGCAGTGGTCCGGAATGATGAACGGCTATTACAAGCAGAGATGGAGTCTTTTCTTCGAAGATGTGCTTGCAAACTGGGGACATTATGACCAGAAAGAGTTTGCGGAGAAATGTAAAGACTACGAGTGGGACTGGATTTCCGACACGACATGCTTCCCTACAGAAACTATAGGGGACGAGATAGAGGTCGTGAAGAGTATCTGGAACAAATATAGCTCAGACTTGCTGAATGACTAGTTTACAACCAAAAGGACGTCTCGCGTCGTTGGATGCGTTGAGGGGGTTCGATATGCTTTTCATAGCAGGTCTTGCCTATCTCATCAGGGCTGTCTGTTGTCTGTTCCCAGGCGGCGAATCATGCTGGCTTGAGGCGCAGATGCATCACGCGGCGTGGGATGGACTGACGCACCATGATACCATATTCCCGCTGTTTATATTTATAGCGGGAGTATCTTTCCCGTATTCTTACGCCAAGCAGTTGAGCGTGGGAAAGACCAAGTGTCAGATTTACCTGAAAGTGTTCAAGAGGGCTGCCATCCTGGTCTTTCTCGGAATGGTATGTAACGGATTGCTGAAGCTGGAGAGCGGACCGCACAGGTTTTTCAGTGTGCTGGAGCGTATCGGTGTGGCCGGCATGTTGGCTTCCATATTGTATATGAATTTCAAGCCATGCGGTAGAATTATCATAGCTGCGTTAATCTTGGCTGTATATGGGGCTGTAAGTTTTATAGTGGCTCCTGATGCTCCTGCTGGGATTTCGCCGCACTGTGTCGAGGGAAATATCGCCGCTTATATAGACAGAACTCTGTTCGCGGGCCGTATCTATAAGGAAGGCGTCTATGAACCTGAGGGCCTGCTGAGTACTTTCCCTGCGGTAGTGACGGCGATGTTTGGTAACTTTACAGGTGAATTCATCAGAAACAGCAAGCTGAACGGCAACAAGAAGTGTCTGTACATGGCCGGTGCCGCTGCCATAATGGTAGTTGCAGGACTTGTATGGTCACACTGGCTCCCTCTGAACAAGAAATTGTGGAGCAGCAGTTTTACTCTTGTGGTGGGAGGTTATTCCGTGGCGATGCTTGCGCTTTTTTATTGGATAATAGACATTAAAGGATACCAGAAATGGGCATTTCCGCTGAAGGTGATCGGTATGAATTCTATCGCTATCTTCTTGATACCCAAGTTCATTGACCTTAAATATACAGTGAACTTTTTCTTCGGCGGATTGTGCCGGATAGTGGGAGATGGCTGGGATAAGGTCTTTTTCTGGTCGGCATATCTGCTGCTCGTTTATCTGATTCTTTATGTCATGTATAAGAAAGATATATTTATCAAGGTATGAGAAAAATCGTCATTGCATGCGATTCCTATAAGGGATGTCTGTCTTCTTCGGATGTGGCCAATGCCGCAGCCCGGGGAGTGGCTGAGGTATATCCTGACTGTGAGGTGATTAAGTTAGCTGTCGCAGATGGGGGAGAGGGTACTGTTGAGGCGTTGGTGGATACTTTGGGAGGCCATCTGGAATGGGCGGAAGTGTCTGATCCGCTGGGACGTCCGGTGAGGGCTGCTTATGGCGTGGCCGGAGATTTGGCCATTATCGAATCTGCTGCGGCCTGCGGTCTTACGCTTCTAACTAAAGAAGAACGTAATCCTCTGGTTACGAGCACTAAAGGCCTTGGGGAACTGATTATGGCAGCTATAGATAAAGGTTGCAAAAAGTTTCTTATCGGTCTTGGCGGAAGTGCTACCAATGACGGTGGCATGGGGATGATTCGTGCTGAGGGCTTCCTGGAAAAGACCAAGGGAATGAAGTTTACCGTAGCATGTGATGTGGATACTCCATATATAGGAGAGCATGGTGCGAGTCGTGTCTTCGGGCCGCAGAAAGGTGCGTCGGAGCAGGATGTGGACGTGCTTGAGGAAAGACTCCGCGGATATGCATTGACAATACTGAAAGAAACTGGTGTGGACGTGTGCGATATGGCTGGAGCCGGGGCTGCGGGTGGTCTTGGCGGGGCTTTTTGCGCGTATTTGGGTGCGGAGCTGAAGCGGGGTGTGGACCTGGTGCTGGATCAGATAGATTTCGATTCGAAGGTTAAGGGCGCTGACCTTGTGATAACTGGCGAGGGGTGCTCGGATTACCAGACTTTGAAGGGAAAGACGGCATCCGGTGTGCTGGAAAGGGCTAAGCGTCAGGGGATTCCAGTGGCGCTCGTGAGCGGTGCTGTCCGTGATGAGCAGATGCTTCGTGACGGCGGTTTCGGGATTATCGAGGCTGTGAGTCCGTTGTCGATGAGTCGCGAAGAGGCGATGCGCCCGGAGACGGCCAAGTTTAATATTTGTCAAACTGTCAAACGTTTGTTAACTAATGAATAGTGCACTTGCTGTTGCAATCGGTCTTACGCTTGCGATTATCCTTATATTGAAGAAATGTCACCCTGTCTATGCTCTTATTCTCGGAGCTGTAGTCAGCGGTCTCGCGTCTGGTTGGGGTTTCGACTTGACTATCAAGGAGATGTTTTCGGGTGTCCGTGACATTTCCCCGGCTATCGTCCGTATTCTTGCCGCCGGTGTGCTTACGGGTGCGTTGGTGAAGACTGGCGCTGCGGACAAAATCGCGCTTACGATCGTAGAAAAGGCCGGACGGCGCAATGTCTTCCTGGCATTGGCCTTATCCGTATTCATTCTTACCGGTGTGGGCGTGTTCATCGACGTGGCGGTCATCACGGTGGCGCCGATAGCTATCATGATCGGCAAGGAGATGGGCCTTTCGAAGGGAAAAGTTCTCTTGGCGTTGATCGGCGGCGGAAAGTGCGGAAATATCGTGTCGCCTAATCCGAATACGATTATCGCTGCGGAGAATTACGATGCCCCGCTTTCGTCAGTCATGGCAGCAGGTATCATTCCTGCGTTGGTCGGCATGGTGGTGCTGATTTTTGTCATTCTTCCGCTGCTTCCTGACAAGGGTTTTTCCAGCATGGATGACGCGGAGGGGATGCGTTCTCAGGAGGGTTTGCCGTCGTTCATGGCGAGTATAACCGGCCCGTTGACAGCGGTTCTGCTCATGGTTTTGCGCCCGTTGTTCGGTATAGCGATAGATCCCGCAATCGCTCTTCCCGCCGGCGGTCTGGTGGGTGTCCTCGCGACTGGCAAGTGGAGATCGACGCGTGAGAGTTTAAGTTACGGCCTGGAGAAGATGTCCCCGATTGCGGTTCTTCTGGTGGGTACAGGAACGATCGCCGGTGTTATAAAGGCTTCAGCAGTAAAGGATTTGTTGATCAGTATGATTTCGGGCTGGGACGGAGGTGCCGCCATGATAGCCCCTGTTTCGTCGATTCTGATGAGCGCCGCGTCCGCCAGCACCACCGCCGGTGCCACAATAGCTTCCGCCTCTTTCGCCCAGACTGTCTTAGCGGCTGGGGTCAATGCCGTCTGGGCAGCAGCGATGACAAATGCGGGTGCCACCGTCCTGGACCACCTCCCTCACGGTTCCTTCTTTCACGCCACAGGCGGTTCCATAGGCATGGACCTCAAAGAAAGGCTCCGCCTGATTCCCTACGAATCCCTGATCGGACTGGTCTTGGTGGCTATGTCCTTCGGCGTTATGCTGGTGATGAAATAATGCGGAGTGCGGTCATCTTCGCTTCTGTTGCGGCAATAAGTTAATGTTACGATTATATGTCAGACAACCTGGCGGGATGGTTAGTCTCTCTAATGAGATATAATGCTCTAATACTTAGGGACTGTCGGGAAATGTTAATCTTTGCCTAACGAATTGATTGCTAATGTGTTAAATATTTTGTATCTTTGATATATAAAGAAAAATTCCTCCAACAGGCCGTGCAAAGCTTAATTTGGAGGAATCGCAAAATAAATCTGCATGTCAAAAGTACGAAATTTTGCTGAATTAGCACCCAATATCGGTTTCTCGGAGTTCGATTTTTATGACCTCTATAGGTCAACGTTTGAAAAGAGTGAATTGGGCAGGATGAAGAAGCTGCTTCCGCTCCATGCGATGGCAGAGAACTTCGGGCTTGTCAGCAAGAGCATGAGACCGAAACTGGGACGCAGGTCGTACTTCACACCTGAGGGGAAAGTGGCTCTGATGTTCCTGAAGATGTACACGGGGCTAAGTTGTCCGAAGTTGATGGAGCAGTTGAACGGCAACATCCACTACCAGATGTTCTGCGAGGTGATAATAGATCCGGCTCGTCCACTGACAAACTACAAACTGCTGGATGACATAATGCTGGAGCTTGCCGGAAAACTGAAGATACAGCAGTTGCAGGAGATCCTGGCGGAACAATGGAAGCCATACATGCAGAACCTGGATACGCTGTACACGGATGCGACCTGCTATGAGAGCGAGATGAGGTATCCGACGGACCCGAAGCTGTTGTGGGAAGGGATAGAGAAGAGTTACGAGACGATGTGCGAGTTGAGCAAGAGGTTGAGGATCCATCGTCCGAGAACAAAGTTCATTGACGTTCAGAAGGCGAACTTGGCATTCAGGAAGCAACGCAAGCATAGCAAGAGCCAGACAAGGAAGATGACTCGCAGGCTGCTGGAACTATTGGGCAAGATATTGAAAGAGATCCGCAAGACGGAACGTGCCTATGAGAACGCACAGAGTCTGCTGACAACCAGAGAGAAAAGTGATTTGGAAATCATCACGAAGATGTACCGCCAGCAGAAGAACCACTTCCAGAGCAAGGACTGCAGAGAGAGTATTCCGAACAGGATAGTGAGCATCAGCAAGCCGTATGTGAGACCGATAGTGAGGGGTAAGGAAGTGAAGAGTGTTGAGTTCGGAGCGAAGGTGAACAACATACTGGTCGACGGAATCTCATTCATCGAGAAACTGTCCTTCAATGCCTTCAATGAGGGTTCAAGGCTGATACATTGTCTGAAGATGCATAAGAGGTTGTTCGGAGTTGAAGCAAAGAAAGTGGGAGGAGACACCGGTTATGCCGGAACCGACAACAGAGACTACTGCAAGGAGAATGGGATACAGACATCGTTCGTGAAGCGAGGAAGGCCGTTCAGCGAGGAGAAGAAGGGAAAAGACCTTGTCAGAAAGGAACTTGCCAGAGTGAGGGCGACAGCGATGGAGGGCTCGTTCGGCACACAGAAAGAGCACTACGACCTGAGGCGAGTCAAGGCCCGGACGAAGCAGACGGAAATCCTGTACATCTTCTTCGGCATCCACACTGCAAACGTGGTGCAGCTGGCAGACAGGATAGAGCAGAGAGCTCATCTGGCGGCCTCTTGAAACGAAAATATGCACATAGAGAAGTGCTTTCAAGGCGGAACTACGCCTCTGCCATTGATAATGGACAATTAGTCCGGCCGAAACGACCGGAATGAGATATAAATCGGAAATTTGGTTACCCGAACGCAGAAATGGATGGGATCAGTCGGCTGCTTCGGTCTAATAGAAAACATTAAACGACAATCCCTAAAATAACAAATACAGGATTGATTAATAAAGGAGGGGCTGCAATTGCGGTTAATGGAAAAAATTTTTTGATTAAAGATAACGATATTTCTTCATTCACTTACAATGCAATAGCAGTTGGCGGTGCGCGAGATTCCGGCGTTGTTAATATTTCTGGGCGTATTGTTGGGAATCTTATTGATAATAGTGAATATTATGGAATTAAATGGGGGCAATTGGATGATGCTGGAGGTATTTATATTTGGGCGCATACAGATGGTGTTGTTATAGAGGATAACATAGTTCGAAATCTTGGTTATGAGGAGTGTGATATATGGGGTATTTATCTTGATAATGGCGCATATAATTGTATTGTTAGACGTAACTTGGTGTATAATATGTGGCCAGGTGAATATGCTTCTTATTCTCGTTATGTAGAAGAATGTGAGCGAAGCAATATAAATAATGTCTTCGAGAATAATATATTGATTGGCCCGTGCAGAATAGAAGGTAATAGAAGAGGCTTAGGAGAAAAAACGATAATACGTAATAACTATATAGCAGGTGATCTGGACACAAAAGGGAATGAATATGTGTGTCTGGAAGGTAATAAGTTTATCTCTGCTACTATTAGCAAAGACGGCAAGATAGTTTTCAAAAAGGGTGAAAAAGTAAAAAAGAGAGGTTTTACGTGTAGAATAAAGAAAATGATAAAAAGACACTAGTGATAATTATAAATCAAACACAATAATAATGCCCAAAAAACTTTCAATAATAGTTCCTGTTTATAAGGTAGAGCAATATCTTGATAAATGCCTCTCGAGCATTTTAAATCAAGCACTTGAAAGAGACAAAATTGAACTTGTGGTAGTTAATGACGGTTCTCCTGATAATAGTCAGGCTGTCATTGATAAATATTTTGATATTTATCCTCAAATAATAGTCCCTATCAAGCAGCAGAACCAGGGGCTAAGTATGGCAAGAAACAATGGTCTTGAAAAGGCAACTGGAGAATATGTGTGGTTTGTAGATAGCGATGATTGGCTTCTTGATAATGCGTTGGAAACAGTATTTGAAGAACTAGAAAAGAATCCTGACGTTGATGTCTTCTCATCGTTCTTGAAAGAATATTATGAAACAGAAAATACTTTTAAAGAACGACGATATGATGGCCCCATAATTATGAAGGGCGTTGAATATCTTAAAAGAAGATTGCCAGTAGGGGCTGCTCAAAGATATATTTATAAGAAGGACTTCCTTTTAAGAAATAGGTTTAGTTTTATTCCACGAATTCTACACGAGGACGGCGTTTGGGGCCACATGATTCTTTATAAGGCAAATAAAGTTAAAATAATCAGTAAGCCAGTATATGTATATCGATTAAGATCATCCGGATCTATTATGAGCTCAATAACGGTGAGGTCGGGATATGATCTAATTAATGGTCATAAAATATTGATGAATTGGATGGTTGATAATGTATCCGTTGTTGATCAGCCCCTTTTCCAATATTTAATATTTGGTTTAATTAATTGTGCTCTTGATTATAGTAGAGATATAATTAGAACAAAAGAGTATAGAGTTTTTTTAAAAGAGAATAAAATATATATTCACCAGCAAGCAAAACAGGCTATTAAATATAAGAAGACGGATATTTCATTGTATATTATATTAATAAGCCCTGATTGTTTTTCATTGCTGTGTAAATTGTTGAATAAATAGAATTAAATGGTTACAAACTATGAATAGAATTCCTAAAGTTCTGATTGTTGAAAATGAGTGCCTGTCATATTCAACAAACAATGGAAGAACGCTAGCAAATCTATTTGTTGGCTGGCCTAAGGACTACCTTGCTCAGTTTTGCATTATAATGAACGACCCCAACTATAATGTTTGCGACAATTATTTCTGCGTTACAGACCATGACGCACTTAATGCGATTATTAAGAGACAAAAGATAGATGGAGTTCACCAGGCCATAAAGCCAACAGATAATGTTGGCGGGAGGACGATAGAGAAGACTCCTTTTACAATGGTGGTGCGTAATTCTATATGGAATACAAATGTATGGCGTCAAAAAGCTTTTTTTGAATGGGTTGAGAACTTTAAACCTGACTTGATTCTTTTGATGAATGGCGATAGTTATTTTATTCATAAGATAGCCTTAGGTATAGCTCAAAAATACCACTTGCCATTGGTTATTTTCAATTGCGAGGCTTATTATTTTTTTGATAAGAATATAAGAGGTAAAGGTTTTATGCCAGGCCTATTCCAAAAGATTTTTGTTAGGCGGTATAGAAAGTGTTTTGAGGACGCTATCAATTATGCCGACTTCTCTATTTATTTGAACGATGCATTAGAAAGAGATTATACTGCTATTTTCCATAAGCCAGCCACAACCATTTATACAAGTTCTAATTTAACATTTGAGCCTCATTTTGATATTTCAAGCAAGCCTAAATTTTCATATTTGGGGTCGTTCTATTTTGATAGATATAAGTCTTTGATAGAAATAGCGCAAGCCTTGCAAGAAATAAACCCGGATTATAGGCTTGATGTATACGGACCTCTTAAAGGCTTTGATGAAACTAAACGTGCCTTTGAGAATTGCACAGCAATCAATTATCGAGGAAACGTCGCTTATGATAAGGTCATTAATGTTATACGTGAGAGTGATGTAGTTTTCCATGCTGAATGTTTTGATGAAGAAAAAGTGTATGCTATTAGATATGGCTTTTCAACTAAGATAGCTGATAGTGTCTCAAGTGGAACGAATTTTATGGCTTACGCGCCTGAAACTATCGCTTTTATGCCGTATCTTCGAGATAATGATTGCGCGTGGTGTGTATCTGATCATGAAGATCTTGTTCCGAAACTAAGAAGATTATTGGTCGATAAGGAGGAACGTACAAGAATCCTTATGAACGCAAAGAGCGTTTCAGAGAAGAATCATCGTGCAGATAAAAACAGTAAAAAGTTTCAGGACATCTTGGTGAAGTGTTTCAAAAAAAACTTAAGTAATTGATTCCACAATATGGGTTTAGAACAAAAAATAAATTACCAACTTAACAAGCACCCTGGCATTAAGAAATTTGTCAAAAGAGTGTATCAGTTGTTAATGTATTCAATAACTCCAAAGGTAAAGTCTGAAGGCAAAATAGTATGCGTTTCGCCTCTTTATCCAAATCATGAGTATTTTTTTGGCTACTATGATAAATCGCCATGGGATATGAATGGGGAACGCATTCTCTGTATGCGAGCAGATAACACTTGGAGTACGGCAGATCCAACGTGCGAGGCAGATATTTTAATGCTTAATTATGGCGAGGGACAGAAAGTAAACAAAATAGCTACTACTCATACTTGGAATGTGCAGCAGGGATGCATGGCTCAATGGATTGGGCCGGATTTTTCTTCACGGATTCTATATAATGATATGCGTGATGGGAAGTATTGTTCTGTTATATTGGATGTGGATTCAAGACAAGAGCGGATTATGCCTATGCCTGTTTACACTGTTTCTGCTGACGGAAAGACTGCACTGACATTGGACTTTTCTCGCCTTCATAATCTTCGACCCGGATATGGATATTCAGCATTGCCAGAGAAGACGGAGGGTGTGGCATTGCCAGATGAGACTTGTATCTGGAAAATGGATATAGAAACCGGTAAAGTGACAGAATTGCTGAAATATACTGACTTTGCAAACTTCCAACCAAGATCTGAGATGCAGGAAGAAGGGGCTGTTCATAAAGTCAACCATCTGATGCTATCACCTAATGGTAAACGCTTTATGGTATTGTATCGCTGGTATTGTGGACAAAGGAAGTACACTCGTCTAATAACCTGTAATATTGATGGAACAGATATGTACCTGCTGAGTGATGATGATATGGTATCACATTGTTATTGGAAGGATGATGAGCATATCATTGCTTTTGAAAACAAACAGGGAGAAGGTACAGGATATTATTTGATGAAAGATAAAACACAGGAATACACGCATCTTTGGCTGCAGCTGAGTAATGATGGGCATCCCAGTTATTGTCCTACGGATAATAGCCTTGTAGTGTTTGATACTTATCCTGATAGAGCAAGAATACAGGAGGTAAAGGTGGCAAGAGATACAGATGTGGAGGGCAGGGATATAAAAGTTCTCGCACGTGTGTTTGCTCCATTTAAATATGATAATGACACCCGCTGTGACCTACACCCCCGTTGGAGCAGAGATGGAAAGAAGATTTGTTTCGATGCTTGTTTTGAGGGACATCGCGGACTTTATGTAGTGGATGTAGAATAAGCAATGCTAAAAAATATCAACGACCTGTTCTTCGAACAGTTACGTATTTCTATTGGTACACAACAGAACTTCAGTTGTTTCCCTACTGATGAGGAGTGGATAGCGCTATTTGGGTTATCTGTTAAGCAGTCTTTGTCAGGAGTTATGATGTGCGGTTTTGAAATAACTCTTGAAAACGATGTGCCTAAAAAACCTTCCGTGTTATTTGAATGGATTGGAGTTCAGCAAAATACAATAGCTCAAAATGCACTTCAAAACAGGAGGGCGAAGGAACTGTATGAGATGTTCAAGAAGGGAGGATATAGGACCTGTGTGTTGAAAGGGCAAGGAACAGCTACATATTATGAAAAGCCCGAGTTGCGCCAGTGTGGTGACATTGATATGTGGGTGGAAGGAGATAGAGATGAAATCGTAAAGTTTGTACAATCGAAGAATATTCATATAGAGTCGGTAGATGTAAAGGATTCAACGATGTATTTCTTTGATGATGTGATGGTAGAGGTGCATTTCAGGCCCAATTGTATGTTCAGTCCCATAAAAGATAGAAAACTTCAATCTTTCTTTAAGGAAATGGCGCCAACACAGTTTTCTGCTTTTGATGAAAAATTAGGATTTGCTCATACAACGATCGAATTTGACTTGGTATATTCGTTGGTACATATATACAGACATATATTTTCGGAAGGCATTGGGTTAAGGCAACTGGTGGATTATTATTATATTCTTAAACATTCAAGCGCTGAACAAAGAGCAACGGCTTTTAAAACTATATGCGGTCTTGGTATGGAGAGTTTTACAGGTGGTATTATGTATATTCTGCTAAGTAAACTTGGAATGGATAAGACATTCGCTCTTTGTGAAGAAAATTTAAAACACGGCAGTTTTTTATTAAACGAGATTTTAATAGGTGGCAATTTTGGCCACTATGACAATCGTTACCAATTAGCTTCTAAGGATAAGAAATTTAAGAGGGGTGTGACTATGTTAAAAAGAAATATGCATTCGGTGATGTTGTATCCATCCGAAGTATTATGGTCACCAATATGGAAGCTCTGGCATTGGTGCTGGCGTAAACAAAATGGTTATTTGTAGAAGATATGGAAAACAAAAGAGTGGCAGTAATGCTGCCAGTATACAAAAATGACGCCCCAATTTTTATGGGGAAAGCTGTTGAAAGCATACTTTATCAGTCATATAGAAACATTCACATCTATATTGGTGTGGATGGCCCGGTAGGAGAGAATTTGAAAGAAAATTTGGATCTGCTCGACAGGCAGGCTATGGTGGATGTAGTATGGTTCCCAGAAAATAGAGGATTGGCATGTGTTCTGAATGACTTGGTCACGCTCTGTAAGAAAGAAGGCTATGATTATTATGCCAGAATGGATGCAGACGATATATCAGAGAAGAATAGGTTTGAGAAACAAGTAAAGTATTTGGAAGAACACCCCGATGTGGATGTGGTTGGTGGTGCCATTGAGGAAATAGATGGTAACGACCAGTTGAGAGGTAAACATGTAGAGTATCCGTTGACACATGAGGAATGCAGGAAGTTCTTCCGCTATCGTGACCCCCTAGCACATCCGGCCGTGATGTTCAGGGCCAGATACTTCGAGAAAGTAGCATCTGGTTATAGAAATGAATACCGAAAGAATCAGGACACGATGTTGTGGTTTGACGGTTTTATGAAAGGTTGTGTATTTGCCAATCTAAAAGATACAGTTCTACATTTCCGTGTGAATGATGATTTTTATAATCGCAGAAACGGATGGAAACGAGCAAAGCAGATGTTGCGAGACAGGCTGATGATGAACAAGGCTTTGGGATATGACCTCTCTGCTAACCTGTTTGCATTTGGCATGTTTTGCATGACGGTATCGCCTTCATGGGTTAAGAAGTTTTTATATAAAATAAGGTAGTTTTTAGATGAAGCGTTTATTTGACATAGTAGCTAGTGGGCTTGGCTTGATTGTACTGAGCCCACTGTTCTTAATACTTGCTATCTGGATTAAACTGGATAGCAAAGGACCTGTGTTTTACTGTCAAGTACGTGTGGGTTATAAGAACAAGGACTTCCGTATCTTTAAGTTCCGCTCGATGAGATTGGGAGCGGATAAGGGAAGCCTGGTGACCATTGGTGGAAGAGACCCTCGTGTTACTAAATCTGGTTATTGGATACGTAAGTTTAAACTGGATGAACTGCCCCAACTTATCAATGTGTTCATTGGAGATATGTCACTTGTTGGGCCTCGTCCAGAGGTGCGTCACTATGTTGACTATTGGACACCTGAGCAGATGCATGTTCTGGATGTACGTCCTGGTATCACTGACCCAGCTTCCATTAAATTCCGTAACGAGAATGAGTTGATGGAGAAGGCAGAAGATCCAGAGAAATATTACATTGAGGTTATTATGCAGGAGAAGGTCAAGCTATACTTAGAGTATGTTGAGAAACATAATTTCTTCTATGACCTTGGTTTGATCTTCAAGACCTTCTGGGTGATAGTTAAGGAGCGTTGATATTCTTTAATCAAATCTTATATGAATCTTGCAGAAAGGCTGATAGTATTTATGGAGAACGAAGCACGTTCTTGTTCTATGGCTTTGGCTGTGTTACACCTCAATATGTTTATCGTATGTGGGGTGGAACTGTCGCATTTGAGGATATCGAAGCTGGATTAAAGGAGATAAAGAATGGTTGTAGATAAGAAGATACTGGATGAGTTAACGGCCAAGGCCAAGGAGAATCCGAGGTTGCGTTGTAATCTGGATATGCGCAATTCTGCTGACGACCAGTCGCAACGAATGCTGAATGCTCTGGAGCCAGGGACGGTGATGCCAATACATAGGCATAAGGGTTCATCTGAGACGTGTATCTGCATTCGCGGACATTTTGAGGAGTATTTCTATGATGAGCAAGGCAACCTCACGGATACTATAGATATGGTGCCAGGGGGAGTGGTTCTGAACATAGAGAAGGGGCAGTGGCATAGCTTGAAGTGTCTGGAGAGCGGGACGGTGCTGTTTGAGGCGAAAGATGGACCTTACCAGCCATTATCCTCTGACGAGATAATGGAAAAATGATGTGGGTGTTGAAAGCTCTGTGTCAGTTTTGCTCATACGTCTTTATTCCTCAGAGAAGGCTACATTAATGAATTAACAGGTAACAGTTAACATTGAACGTTTCATGACAACTTAGGGTTCATGGTTCAAGGTTAAGGGTTCATGGTTAGAAGAACGCTTATCAAGAACAGATAATTGAGGTGATGGCAGAGAATAAAAGACAACATTTTGTACCGCAAGTGTTACAGAGGTGCTTCTCGACGAATTTGAAATCTATAGGAGAGTATCTTATCGAAGCAGACAGTTGCTTTATCACATCAATTGCTTCGACCGCACAAATACCTAACTTTTATAAAGTAAATGAGCAAGATAGGACTTCGATCGAGAAGGTCTATGGCAATATTGAAACCTGTGTTGGTCCAATACTGAAGAGAATTCAGGAAAGAGATATTAAATTGAAAGACGAAGAGGTCGAATGCCTATTTCTTCTGGTATGATATAAAGTTGATTTTCAGGACGTTCTGGGTGATTATTAGTGAGAGATAAATATTTTTATACAATGAGTACAGATTTGAAAAGAAGAAATGTACCTTTCAGTCCGCCAGATATGACGGAGGCGGAGGCCAATGAAGTTCGTGATGCTATTCTGAGTGGTTGGATTACTACTGGGCCGCGGACTAAGAAACTGGAGAAGCAGATTTCCGAGTATGTGCATACGGAGAAGACTGTTTGCTTGAATTCTGCGACTGCGTCGATGGAGATGGTGCTTCATGTGTTGGGTGTCGGGCCTGGCGATGAGGTGATTGTTCCTGCATATACTTATACGGCGTCTGCGTCGGTGGTGGCTCATGTCGGTGCCAAAATCGTTATGGTGGATTCGCAGAAGGATTGTGTGGAGATGGATTATGAGAAGTTGGCTGATGCGATTACCGAGAGGACGAAGGTTATCGTTCCTGTGGATTTGGCTGGTATTTGTGCGGATGTGGATAAGGTGCGTGAGATCGTGAATCGCCCCGAGATTCTGGCAAAGTTCCGTCCGGCCAATGATATTCAGCGACTTATGGGCCGTATCGCCATTTCGAATGACTGCGCTCATTCGTTCGGTGCTTCGCGCCATGGCAAGATGGCCGGCGAGATCGCTGATTTCTCGTCGTTCAGTTTCCATGCTGTGAAGAATTTCACGACCGCCGAGGGCGGTGCGATGACCTGGAATTTGGCTTTTGGCAATGCCGTTGTACCTCGTCAGCAGGTGTATTGTGGTTCTCCGGTTCCTTTCATCGAGGGTGAGACGTGGAATGAGTTTATTTATCGTCTTTCCCAGTTGTTCTCGCTTCATGGCCAGAACAAGGATGCGCTCGCGAAGACGAAGTTGGGCGCATGGGAGTATGATATTATCGGTCCATGGTATAAGTGCAATATGACTGATATTATGGCGGCTCTCGGTCTTGTGCAGTTTGAGCGTTATCCTTCAATGCTGGAGAAGCGTCACAAGATGGTGGCTATGTACAATGCCGGTATAGATTCTCTGAATGCTGTCCTGGATGCTGATCATCAGGTCAAGTATCTGAATCACAAAGGCCCGGATCATTGTTCTTCTCATCATCTTTATCTGGTCCGTCTTACAGGTCGCAGCCGCGAGGAAGCGAATCATGTGATCGAGCAGATGGCTGAGCGTGGTATAGCGACTAATGTTCATTATAAGCCGCTCCCGATGATGACTGCGTATAAGGCTCACGGGTTCGATATTGCTGATTTTCCGAATGCATATCATTTGTTTGAGAATGAGATTACGCTTCCGCTGAATACTAAGATGTCGATGGAGGATGTGGAGTACGTGGTGGAGAATTTTGTGGAGATTGTTAAGGGGTTGTAGGGTTAAGCGTCTGCGCGGTTACGTATTGTAACAAGAACCCCAGAAGCTAGTTGTCTAACTTTCGGGGTTCATGTCATTTATTTACTCTGCTCTTTCTTCGTCCACTTGTCCGAAAGGAGATTTCTGAATGCCTCGACTGATAAGCGTCTCTGGAGTTACGCATTGATGCGCTTTCAGCGGTAGCGGCGGAGGGGGTCGGCGCGGCTCCTCCTTGTAAATTATTGATAGCCAGGCGATTCTATAATACATCCGCGCTGACCCTCCATTTTTGAGGGGGGCTCGGCGCGGGCTGTTATTATAACTCGTTGATACTGAGTTCTTTTAAGTTCGTAGGCGCGCCGACCCTGGTAAGCTTCTTCTCCACAGTTGCGTGTTGGCGGACTTTCTGGGGTTCCGTACTTTCGGGCGGTGGGGTCGGCGGATTTTGAAGGGTGTAAGTTATTGATATTTAGCAGATTAACGATTTTGGAATCCGCCGACCCCTTCAAATTTAAGGGGGTCGGCGGATGATGTTTTTGTAATATGTTGATAATCAATGTGTTCTAAAACTGAAATCCGCCGAGGGAGAGCATCCCGAAGTGCGTCTCGGCGAACATCAAAATCCGCCGAGGACGGGGCGTTGACTCCGACCATGGAGCGGTCGGTATGATCTGTATGAAGATGTGTACGAGACGTGTCTTGCAGCATTGATAAAAAAATAATAAGTATGGAAATCATTGACAATAAACTAATTGGGGAGCTGCTGGCGAAAGCTGGGGCGAGTGTGCGGCTGCGGCAGAATTTGGATTTGCGGACGTCGGGGGCGGATGGGAGCCAGAGGATGCTCAATGCGCTTTTGCCGGGGACACGGGTTCCGATTCATCGGCATCCGGAGAGTACGGAGAATGTGCTGCTGTTGACGGGAAAGTTGGCGGAGGTTTTTTATGAGGAGGAGCGGCTTGGAGATGGATTTGAGCGGGGAATGGATGCTCAGAATGTGTTGAGAGACAGGCGTTTCCGGGAGATTGACCGGGTGGTGTTGGATGCGGCGGCCGGAAGGTTCGGGTGTGTGGTCCCTGCCGGGGTTTGGCACACGGTGGAGGTTTTGGAACCGAGTGTGATTTATGAGGCTAAGGACGGGAAGTATGGAGAGGATGGGAGTGAGGCGGCTGAGGAGAGGCGTTGAGTTCTGGACGGAGATTATAGTTTGATAGGCAGAGTCGGGTGGCTCTGCTTTTTTGTGGGGGAGGTGTGTTAGTGTGGTAGTGATGTAGGGTGATTGAAGATATATCAAGGCGGTCGTCCTGTAATTATCTGGAGTGATTCATTTATTATTCGGAAAATTGCTTACATTTGTATTCGGCTAAAGTTATGTAGAGTATGCTGAAGGAGATTAAAATAGAGAAATTTACGGCATTCGACGATTTGGATGTTATTTTGTCGGAAGGTATCAATGTGCTGATTGGGGCGAATGGAACGGGTAAGACTCATCTGCTGAAACTTCTTTATGGTTCAATGCGGCAAGCTGATAGCCGGGTAGAGAAGAATATGGACCAGACTCTTCAGGGATTGTTTATGCCAGATTCGTTAGGTCGTCTTGTGAAAAGATCAGCAGGCAGGGGGAAAGGCTCGTTTGTCATCTTCAGAAATGATGGAGATGGTGTGGAGCGCTCTTTGCGTTATGAATTGACTTCTATCGGGAAATCGCAGACCATCAATAACAGGATTTGGAGTCGTGACCGGCGTTACAATGTGGTATATATCCCAGTCAAGGATATGTTGGCGAATAGTCCTGGGTTTAAGTCTCTCTATGAAAAGCGTGAATTGTATTTTGAATCTGTTTATGCGGATATCATATCTTTGGCTCTTTTACCTCCGACAAAGGGACATTCTTCGAAGGAAAAATCTGTGCTCTTGGATATGATACAGGATGTTATAGATGGCAAGGTGGAGAAGAAGAATGAGGAGTTCTATCTAAAAAACGCGCAAGGGAATCTGGAGTTTACACTGTTGGCAGAAGGATATCGTAAGTTGGGTTTATTGTATTCATTAATTCAGAATGAGAGTATTTCTTCCGGGAGCGTTCTTTTCTGGGATGAACCGGAGGCAAATTTGAATCCGCGACTGGCAAGTAAAGTTGTGAAGATACTTCTCGAATTGCAGCGTATGGGGACTCAGGTGTTCATCGCTACTCATGATTATGTTTTGTTGAAAGAATTGGACCTGAGTATAAATCCTGAACAAGATAAAGTGGCTTACCATGCTCTCTATATGGAAGATGGAAAAGTGAAATGCCAGACAGTGTCTGCTCTGAACGAGATAGAACATAATGCCATCAATGATACTTTTGATTCTTTGTTGATACGTTCAATAGGCAATGATTGGGAGGATTAGACTATGGAGAAGCGGGTAGTAGCAGATGGATATATTTTTGATTTTAGTGACGATGCGCTTGATGCATATGTTTTTGATAGTGCTGAACATAATGGCATCAGGAATATTATGGGGTCTGTTGATATCATAGCAGAATTTCCTGAGGAGTATCTTTATATAGAACTTAAGAAGTATCGTCCGGAGTATGGAGGAATGAAATTCCGTTGTCCGTTGTGGGATGATAAGTTGCTGATAAAGTCTTGTCCACTAGCTGCAGACGATAATAAGCGTGTCGAGGCCACAATAAAAAGAATTGCTCGTGATTTGCGACAGAAATACTGCGATACGTTTCTTTATAACTATGCAGAGGATAAACTGAATAAGCCTGTTAATTATATTTGTGTGGTGGAAGGCTGTGATGCCGCGCAGGCTCTTCGTCTTAACGAAATTATGGCTCTGAGGTTACCCAAAGGAGTTCCGCCTCAGACTAAATGGGTACGGCCAATTGTGAAGAATATGGTTGTGGTGAATGTCAATGGCTGGAATGCAAGTGACAAGTTGAAGTGCTATGGACGTTGTTCTTTAGCTGTCTAATTGGTGACTCACTAATACGCAGTTAGGTGTAGCTTTTTGATTTCTTTAGTTCCTGATAGTCATTAAAGTCGTCGGCATTGACTTAGACCTTGGTGGTATAATTTAAGAGGTGCAGTGTGGTGGGGATGAGGCCGAACAAATGGTGCGTTTGGCGGCTGTTTGACGTGGGAATATGCGGTCAATGCGGAGCTGTTGTGGGGAAGTTGTATCCTCGCCATGAAAAGCAGACAAAAAATCCTGCCGAAACGACAGGAAACAGATATAAAATTGATATTTTGATGAGTCGGTGCAGAAATTGAAGGGATTGGCCGCTGCTCCGCTCAGATTGAAAACATTAACGACAGTCCCTACGATAGTTTATATAATGGACGTTGCTAAGTTTCGGCAAGAGAATCAGCGGGCAGGAGAATTGCTGCAGCAAGGGAAGTTGAAAGAGGCAGGAACACTCTTTCTGTCTCTCTATGCATCGTTGCGTATGAATGCCTACCACCAACGTCTGAGCAAACAACGTTTTGACAAGGTTTTCTTTGGGCTGACGCCGGATGATGTGCTTTCTCTGCTTTTTAACAAAGCCATCTATCATATGAATGCCTGCGAGACTAAGGAGGCTCTGAAAACACTCAAGTGCTATCAGATGATAGAAAGGGATTTCTCTATACATGGAGCATCGGACTTTAATATGGCAATGAATGAGGTGGAGGTGTACCGAAGGCTGGGAGATAACCAAAACGCATTAAGGTGTTGTGAGGAGTTGTTCAAGATGAAGTTGGAACCCTCACAGAAAGTGGATGTGCTTATCACCAAAGGTTCCATTGAAACGGAAGAGAGCCACAATGTGTTTGGCATTAACGCACTAAGTCTGGCGCTTGCAGAAGCTGAGGAGGATGGGAATCCCAATATGATAGCGCATTGCTATATGGAGATGGCCAAAATGCTGGGCCTCCAGTATCCTTCGTTAGGATTGTCGTTCTTGTGGAAAGCACGTATCTACTATGAGAGGAACAAGGAGCCCGAAAGGATTGCTTTCTGCAAGATGCGGATGGCCTTAGCGTATTTCCTTCTGTGGCATAGAACAAACGATCAACGGTTTATCCAGGAAGCGAAGCGGCTTGTGAACGAAGACATCAACCGAGATGATTTCAGCCATCCGGCAGGCGCTTATTCTTTGGATAGGTTGAAGGGAACGATTAATAATGACCTGAAACTCATCGAGACAGCACTTGAATTCTTTGAAAGCATTCAGGCATACGGGGAGGTATTGATTACAGCAGAGTTCTATATTAAAACAGCTCTCACAGTAGGTGACAGAGCGGCAGCAAAGAAGGGTGCAAGATACTATGAGAAAACAGCACTTCTGTTGAAGGATCAGACAAGGGTCAATTACATAAGAAGTTTGGATTTGGATCATGCTGTTGCAAGCTGGTTCCCTCTTATTGAACAGAAGGATATGCCCAACCTACTGGATGTGTTGGATAACATTGCTTTCGATGAAGAGAAATTCCATCTGGAAAATAATTCTTTCAGGATGTTGTTCCCGACACATTACCAAGAGGGAATGTTTGAAACGGTGGAGATGCCGGATGGGAAAGCAAGGCTGTATCCTTGTGCTCTATATCCCGAAAGGTATTTCAGGGGACAGTCGGACAGACTGGAAGGAAAGAAATGTCAGCCGTCTTTATACAGAAGGCTATCTGACGCAGAGGTGTTTCACGAAAGGCTTTGCCTGAAAGAGCTGGAAAACTTGCTCCAGCATTATCCGTTGACCACGGTTTATGAGAAGGGGATGTTGCAATACAGCACTCCTGAAGGGCCAAAGCCACTGTGCTTGAATGTGGATGTAACTGCCTTGGGTCAGCACTATGGCATCAAAACCGATGTGCTGGACTTGACGGCAGACAAGTGGGTGGCGGCATTCTTTGCGGCCACGAAGTATGAGAATGGAGTTTACTTGCCATACAAGGAAGATGGCATTGGTGTAATATATGTATACGGACATATACCGGCTATGGACTATGCATCGGAAAGGCTTAATGCTGTGGGGTTGCAACCGTTCTCACGGCCGGGTTGTCAAGCGGGCTTGGTGTACAAAATGATGCCAGAAGAGGACTTTAATGAACGCGCTCAACGTATTTTCTTTAAGCAAGATCCTGCTATCTCGGAATTTATATATAACTACTGCAACCGCTCGAAACGACTGTTTCCGGATGAGATTCTGGAAAACAAAGTAAAGGAGATTAAAGCATCAAAAGTATACAGCCGGTTAGCTTTCACCAATACCATCTACGAGTATTACCAAGGGGTTTCGCCTGACATAATAGAAGGTTATATGCGTGAATTGGGAATCAAGACTCAGAGTACAGTTCCTGTACTGTTTACTCAAGAAGAAATGGAAGCATTCCTGAAACGGTGGAATAGAGAAAAAGACCATTTCTTTGATTCGATAATTGTTAGGCTTTCGTATATGGAGCCAATAAAGATTGAAGAATAATAATGGAAAAACAGATTGAACTGTCGCCTATAGAGAAAGAGATAGATAAGCTTCTTGGTAAAACAGGATTCTATCTCCAGACATACCGGTCGCTTGATGCCATAAATCTGCTTCAACAGGCAGAAGGGAAAATGGAGGGCAATGAGATTCAGTCCCCAATAAAGGCAGCTGTCTATAGGCTCATGGCAGACTGCCAAATCCAGATGGGCAAGATGGAAGAAGGTATCAAGTACTTGATACAATGCTATGAGTGTACCGAAAATGGAGATAACAAAGCTGCTGCTGCAGGTCTTATCAGCACTTATTATCTTCAATTAGATAAGAAAGAAGAAGCATTTGACTATGCTGAAAAAGCGCTTGCTACTGCCAAAGCACCAGAACTGAAATCAAGGCCCTATCTGATTCAAGGGACCATTGCGGGACATGAAGGAGACTATCTGAAAGCCATTGAATTCATGACAAAAGCAGCTGAAATGGCAGAACAGGCACATTGTCTGACTGACTTGGCTATGATTATTATGGATATGTCAGCTTTGTTCGTTAAGATGGGCAAACTTGAGACATCACTGAGTGAGGTGTATCGTGCAGAGAGATATATAAAAGAAAGCCACAATTTCGATCTCTTCCTGCGTTGCGCCATCAGAAGAGCCAAAATTCTATATAAGATGGGGCGTGACGAGGATGCGAAGAATCTGATTGGAACGTTGGATGAGCAAAAGATAGGATGAAAAAGGAGTCTCTGTTTACACCTGAAGAAATAGATGCGCTACCCACCATCCTAGATGTGGTAGAGAAGATTTCAGCTATTGAGAATGACTTGGTGCGCCCAGTCATTACACAAGTACCTTCTCCAAGCTATTTTGATGAGGGACGGTATGGTTTTGTGTCGGAAAGGCAGAACAGAAATATTGTGCACTTGATGCCTATGTCCCAGTCGCCTTTTAGGTATTATAGAGGACAGAGTACTTATTATGAGCCTTGTCTGGCAACCCTATTTAGAGGAAAGAAAAAGGGAGAGGAGCCGACGGATGAAGAAGTGATAGCAAAACTGATTAAGGTCTGTGAGTTTGTGTTGCTTCTGAGAAAGCATCCGGTGTATTGTGTTGTAGCTCAGAATATAATGGTTAATCCAGTGGCTCTGGCGCAACACTACGGGCTTTCGACTGAATATTTAGACGTTACCAATAGCAAATGGGTAGCCGCATTCTTTGCTTCATCAGGTTATGATTGGAATACGGATACATATTATCCGGTGGGAAGAAATTATGGAGATGGCTATGGAGTGATGTATATCTCAAAGGATTACATAAAGGGTAACTTGCCGGAGGATTTCTTTGACAAGAATGTTGTGATAGGATATCAGTACTTTGCCCGTCCTACAAAGCAGTCTTCTTTTGGCTATGGAATGAAGTGGGGGGAAAACTTCAACGATTGCCCTTATTTCGAAAAGGTGTTCTTTAAGCATGACATAGAAGCTTCAAAGGTTGTGTTTGATATGTCTTACAGACAAAACCGGTTTATCCCTAAAGACAAGCTATCGAAACTGTCAAGGAAAATACAGGTATCAGATGAGGTGACAAGAGATGCGGTAGAACTATGTTTGGAGCGTTATTGTAATGACAGGGAAATGGCTTTTATGGATGAGGTTTGTAAAAAGCAGGGATTGAAGATAAGAGAAGACAACACTCCTATTGCCGCATTTGAAGAGGCTGATTTAGCGGCTGACTGGAAAGAATGGCTGGAATTCGGAAATGCGGATATTGTGGCGAGGACTCTTCCGATTATACCTGTTACAACTTTGTCGTTAGATGAATTAGATAAAAACGATAATTAAAAGAATAATATATGATTTGGATATACATTATTATAGCTGTGATACTTGTGGCCTTGGAGTTAATCTACTTCAAGATAGCTGACAAGTGTAACATCATAGACAAATCTAATGAGAGAAGCCGCCACTCGACCATTGTATTGAGAGGTGGTGGTATCATCTTCCCGCTGTCAATGCTGGTATGGTGCTGTCTGCAGGGAGCATTCGGAGATTGGGGTGGCCGCTATATTGAGTGGGGCGTATGTGGTGTTTATGAGGAGGTTTTATTATTTGTATGAGGAGTATTTGGCTTCTTTGGGGAAGTAGGGTGGTGTTGTTAAAGAAGCAAAAATAAACTAGGGGAGATTGTTAAGGGGGTGTAGAGTTTGATTCGGGGATGGCTCGGCGCGGGTCGTTGTTATAACTTGTTGATACTTAGTGTTTTTAAGTTTGTGGGCGAGCCGACCATGGAGCGGTCAGTATGAATCTGTTTGAAGATCTGTACGAGACGTGTCTTGCTGCATTGATAAAAATTAATAGTATGGAAATCATTGACAATAAACTAATTGGGGAGCTGCTGGAGAAAGCTGGGGCGAGTGCGCGGTTGCGGCAGAATTTGGATTTGCGGACGTCGGGGGCGGATGGGAGTCAGCGGATGCTCAATGCGCTTTTGCCGGGGACGCGGGTTCCGAAATAAACTAATCGGAAAAATACAGTTACGTTCCTCGGGAACGTCAGTGGACCATCCCTGCTTGTCTATACTGAAAATTATTATTAGATTTGGGAGTATAATTGATATCACGCGAAGATGGAACACTTGATAATAAAGAACGTCGGCCCGATTAGAAAGGTTGATATGGAACTCAACAGGTTCAATTTCTTGATTGGACCTCAAAGTTGCGGTAAGAGTACTATCGCTAAGGTTCTCAGTACTTGCAAGTGGATTGAAAAGGAATCTTTGACTGCATTGGATGAAAATGTCGTCGCTGATGGTAAAGCTTTCATACAGTTGGTTGAAAACTTTCACAAGTTGAATGGTTACTTCGGCGAGGAGTCTTTTGTCGACTTCGAATCAGACTTTATTCATCTGCGTTACGAGGCGGGAAACTTCAAGATTACTCATAAGGCGCTGGAAAAGTATTCTCGCCCGAAGATTTGTTATATCCCTTCCGAACGAAATCTTGTAACCTTGCCGGAATTGCAGGGGTTTGAGTTCGGCCAGACAAATCTCAGGAGTTTCTTGTTCGACTGGTTCAATGCAAGAGAGTTCTTTGCTCCAGAGAATAAGACTGATGTGTTGAATCTCGGGGTGAAGTATTTCTACGATGATCGTGAGTTCAAACTTAAAGATAGGATTGAACATTCAAATGGAATGTCTTATGGTATAGCTTTGGGGGCTGCTTCCAGCGGATTACAATCGGTCGTGCCAATGATAGTGATGCTTCGTTATTTTACGGGTGAGTATTTCCATTCTTTTGAAGAAAAGTTATCCTTCGACCTTGACTCCAAGACTAAAAACAGACAGAAAAAGCTGATTGATGAGCTGGTTCTCAAACGTGTTTATCCTGAGTTTAAAGATGTCGACAGGCGTGAATTGATTGTGTCAATTAATGATGGCCTTCATCGTGGAAATGCTGAGTATAAGGAACTTGTGAAGTCATATCAAGAGGCATTTAAAAGATTGACAGTTCCTTCCAAAACGATATTCATAATCGAAGAACCTGAACAGAATCTGTATCCTTCGACTCAGATGAGTTTTATCGATATGCTAGTCTCCTTATGCCAAGGAAAATGCGGACATGAGTTTCTGCTTACGACCCACAGTCCATATATCTTGAATCAATTGAATTTATTGGTCAAGCGAAATGATGTCGGCATGAGGGACAATGGAATTGTTTCGCTTGACTGGAACGATGTCTCTGTATGGGCTATTGAGAATGGCGAAATTAGAGATTTGAAACTCCGTAATGCACATCTGATTAATCCTGAGTATCTTTCGGCTCCGCTGGATCAGATATATGAACAATATGAACGGTTATGAAATAGTTATGAAAGAGCTGTTGGAAAAGGACTATATTGTCAGACACAATATTAGTTCGCGTGGCGTGACGGTAGTGCCGGAGATTACGGGCGCTGTCGATTTCGATTTAAAGGATGACTTCCCGATAAAGATTCTTCCTTTGGGTATGGGGCAGTTGTCCATTCATAACGAGAAAGGTAATCTGGAGATTATTCATTATGAAAATTTTGTAAATCAATGCAAACGTCCAGCTTCGTTCTTGAGGGGAAGAAGTAAGTGTGACTTCATATTGACGTGTATTGATAATCATGAAACGGTGCTGCTGATAGAGATGACCTCTGCGTTGGGAAGTGATGCAAATCTTAAGAAAGCGATTATTCGTGAGACTGACGGAGCAACTGTTTTTCCTGGAGGAAAGTTTGAGAAGTGTGAATACCAATTATATAGCAGTCTTAAAGATTTAATGGATGTGCACTCTATTTCAGTGTCCATGAATGCTTATTCCAAAAGGGTTTGTCTTATGGCATACAAGATCGAGCCATATAAAGACACTCCCATAGTCTACCCGAGGCCTTATTCTAAGTATCTGCAAATAGAATCAAGAGCCACATCGGATAATGGTGCCATTATTCCTTGTCCTTTAATCGAGGCTTTGGGATTCGAATATCGCAGAATAGAGCATTCTTACGTCTTTTCAATATAATAAAATGGCGATGGCTCGGCGCGGGCTGTTATTATAACTTGTTGATACTGAGCTCCTTTAGGTTCGTGGGCGCGCCGACCCTGGTAAGCTTCTTCTCCACGGTTACGTGTTGACGGACTTTCTGGGGTTCCGTACTTTCGGGCAGTGGAGGTTGTCTGAAAAGTCAAACATTCCTCAGTGAGAATCGAGAATCCGCTTTCGGCCTTGTATAGGACGGAGTATTTCAGTTTCGCGAGGACTTTTCGGACGGCCTGGGAGGATGGATCGGCGGATTTTGAAGGGCGTAAGTTGTTGATGTTCAGGAGATTGATGATTTTAGAATCCGCCGACCCCTTCAAATTTAAAGGGGTCGGCGGATGGTGTTTTTGTAATATATTGATAGTCAATGTATTCTAAAGTTGAAATCCGCCGAGGGAGAGCATCCCGAAGTGCGTCTCGGCGCACATCGAAATCCGTCGAGGACGTGACATCGACTCCGACCCTGGAGCGGTCGGTATGATCTGTATGAAGATGTGTACGAGACGTGTCTTGCAGCATTGATAAAAAAATAATAAGTATGGAAATCATTGACAATAAACTAATTGGGGAGCTGCTGGCGAAAGCTGGGGCGAGTGTGCGGCTGCGGCAGAATTTGGATTTGCGGACGTCGGGGGCGGATGGGAGCCAGAGGATGCTCAATGCGCTTTTGCCGGGGACACGGGTTCCGATTCATCGGCATCCGGAGAGTACGGAGAATGTGCTGCTGTTGACGGGAAAGTTGGCGGAGGTTTTTTATGAGGAGGAGCGGCTTGGAGATGGATTTGAGCGGGGAATGGATGCTCAGAATGTGTTGAGAGACAGGCGTTTCCGGGAGATTGACCGGGTGGTGTTGGATGCGGCGGCCGGAAGGTTCGGGTGTGTGGTCCCTGCCGGGGTTTGGCACACGGTGGAGGTCTTGGAGCCGAGTGTGATTTATGAGGCTAAGGACGGGAAGTATGGAGAGGATGGGAGCGAGACGGCTGAGGAGAGGCGTTGAGTTCTGGACGAAGATTATAGTTTGAGAGGCAGAGTCGGGTGGCTCTGCTTTTTTGTGGGGGCTGTGTGTTAGTGTAGTAGGGAGGTGGGGATGATTTGGAATTTGGGTGTGTTCAATTGCTTTTTCTTGGGACTATTTCCCAGAAGCACACCATGGACCAGATGCTCGAAGATATTGGCGAACCCGTCCACCGCTGGCGCCGGAAAGTGCAGGAAGAATAATATTCTTGTTGCAGTTATTGCGGATAAATCTAATTATTATATTATATTTGCAAAATAAACTAATAATAGTAATACAAAATATACTAATATTATTCATGCGATATAAACTAATATCGGCAGTGCGCTAAATACTAATATGGCAACTATACAAGAAAAAATGGCAGAGTCTTTGGCTGTCCTGAAGGCATATCAGGATAGCCATGGAGAAAATCTTGTTATTCAGGGAGCTGATACTATTGGACGTATCCATACGGAGCGTCTGGTTGATGCTGGCTACCTCAAGATGGTCATAAAGGGATGGTATATCCCTTCGTTTCCGGGGAGTGAGGGAGATTCTACTGTCTGGTATGTGTCATATTGGTCTTTTGTCGCGGCCTATCTTGAAAGTAAGTTTGGAGAGCGTTGGTGTCTTTCTCCGGAGCTGTCCTTATATTATTATAGCGGAAAGACCGTTATTCCCAAGCAACTGATTGTCCGGAGCATCATGGGAACAAACAACATTCTGAATCTACCGTTTGGTACATCTATTCTGGACATCAAGGCGTCGCTTCCTCCGGTCATCGAACGGGACCCAAGATATGGCATCCGTTTATATCCTCTGTCCTATGCCCTTCTTATGGTCGGTCCGGATTATTATCGCAGGAATGCTCTGGAGGCTCGTACGTGCCTATCTATCATCAGGGATGTATCACCTGTTATAACGACTGCAATTGATGGCGGCCATACGACGCGGGCGGGAAGAGTCGCCGGCGCCTTTCGCTCTATTGGGCGAGAAGAGTTGGCTGACTCCATGCTTTCAATGATGCGCCAGGTGGGCTATGTCGTAAAGGAAGAGAATCCTTTCGAAGAAGACGTCCGAGTTGACATCATTGAGACATCTCCTTATGCTGCCCGCATTAAACTTATGTGGCAGAAGATGCGTCCGGCGGTGATTTCCTGTCTTGCCTCGGCCGGCATCGTGCAAAAACCGCAGGACGTCACATCCGTGCTGGCAATGATGGATGCAACCTATATCAAGGATAGTTACAACTCCTTGTCAATAGAAGGTTATAAGATTACGGAGGGCTTGCTGGAAAAGGTGCGGAGTGGAAACTGGGACCCTAAGAACAATGAAGAAGACAAGGAGCGGAAGAACGCCCTGGCTGCTCGCGGGTATTATCAGTCCTACCAGTTATTACGGCAGAATATCGCTGAGGTGTTTGCTGGACAGGATCCCTCTCAGATGTATGTCAAGAATCATCAGAGTTGGCATTTCCAGCTATTTGAGCCATGTATCCGGGCTGGCATCATCAAAGCTTCGGACCTTGTCGGCTACAGGACACACCAAGTGTATATCCGCAATTCCATGCATGTTCCGCTCAATCCGGACGCTGTCTTGGATGCGATGATGGCTTTGTCCAAGTTGATGCAGGAGGAAACAGATGCCTTTGTTCGTGCCGTTCTGGGGCATTTCTTCTTCGTTTACATCCATCCGTTTATGGACGGGAATGGGCGCACGGCTCGCTTTACAATGAATAGCCAGTTGGTGACGTGCGGCTATCCCTGGATTGTCGTGCCGGTGGAGAGGCGTGAGGAATACATGGCCAGTCTGGAGAAGGCCAGCGTCGAAGAGGATATTGAGCCGTTTGCCCATTTCATCTGCTCTCTCGTTTAGTCGGAGCCAGCTTGAACATAAGAAAATCTCCGCGAGGGGTTGGCGGATTTTGGAAGGTGTAAGGTGCCAACTCCCGTACCACAAAAAAACGGCACCCGAGATTCCTCCCAGGTGCCGTAAAAATCGAAAATAAAACCCTATTTCGTGAAGCTCAATGTAATGCAGAACTCATCGGTAGCCTTCCAAAGCGCCTCGAGATCCGCGAATTTCTCGATACCGAGCATTCCCTTAATTATCTGTACATACTGCGCAGCCTCAGGATTGTCTTTGATAAGCTCAGGCAATACAGTATCGAGCATCTTAGCCGCAGGAATAATAGCAGTAATAATATTTCCGCAGATAGACTTGTCGGCGTAAACCTTTAAGCCATTGCCTTCTGCAGCGAACTTAAGCACGAAACCCTGCTTCATAATCTTCGTAAGCTCAGTAACCAATGCGGTCACATCCACGCCATACTCCTTAAGATCTTTCAGGCTGGAAATCATATCCTTGATATCGAAATCAGGAGTCTCGCCAGGCTTGTCAGCACTGTCATCATCAGACATTGCCTCGAAATTAGGAACGATGAAAATATACTCGCCGGCAGTGTACCAGAAAGCAAAATTACCCTTAGGTGAAGACTTCCAGTCATTGTGAGTAGCAGTCAATTTGCCTGCGTCATTCATGGTAGCCATCTCGAACTTGCCACCATAATAAGAAGCCGTGATGTTTCCGTCAGCGTTGAAAGTAACAGACTGCAGATAATTGAACAGCGCCATACTTCCGAACATTGAACCCAAATTGTTCAAACTAGCCAACTTTGTATTGACTTCCTCATTCTTGGATGTCCATTTAAGCATAATCGGAGATGATTTTACGACACCCACCTTAGGGTCTGTAACTATTTGATCTGCAGTCTTCCAAGTACCTGCAATACCACCCTGCGCAGCCTCAGAAACCGCGGTCTCGGCAGCCAAAGTTACCTTGCCTTCCATAGTGATCTCACCGCTGACAGTAATGTCATAAATACTGTTCTTGGCTACCTCGAAAAGCTGAATCATTGCAGGCGCGCTGCTTAGCGACACCTTACCTTCGAACTTGTAAACGTCCTTGCCGCTGTTCGCGATGCTAACAGGAACCACTACGGAATTATATCCCGGAATGATATTGTCCAATGTCACTTCACCCGCAGAAGCGCTGTTAGCCACGAACTTAACGTTTCCAGACTTGTCCGGAACGCCGTTCACTGTGAGGGTAGCGTCGCCGCTTTCCGCTGTAATTATTGTGCTTGGAATTTCCTTCCAACTTTCGTCAGCCTTATCCTTGTCGCAGGCTGAAAACATGCCCATGGCCAATGCCAATGTGGCGAGATAGATTAATTTTTTCTTCATAATAAAATCTTTTTCGGACCGTTTTCCTACTCGGTCCATGATTTATAAATTCACAAATATAAGTATAATTTTCGGATTATTGTCCTCCAAGCCGGTCAAAATACGTAATTACTTCCTCCCAAGTCTTGAAAGGCTCCTCCCCAAAATGAATCACCGTACCCATAAAGTTCTCAGTCCCAAGCCTTTCTGGGTATCTGTCAATGATGTAGTCACCCAAGAGTAAATCTTTTCGGTTACATACGATAGTTCTATTCCATGCCGGAACTCCGAGCGTCCGCTCCACCCAGTGACAAAGAACAGGAACCAACTCGGAATCATTGGCATTGACAGAAACAAGAACGAATGGGGTGTAGCTACGGGACAGGTGGGCGAAAGCTTTGACCGCGCTGCCGAACGGCTCCATCGACTCCGGAGCGATACCTTTCGCCTCGCCGTTGCGAACGTCCATTATGGTGTCAGTCAACGAGATAAGCATCATCCGCTTGTTGCGGCCTTCTTGCCTGTCGTCGATTCTTTCGATAATCGGGAGGATGCTGTGCAGGAACACGCTGTCGTCCATGTAGTGCGCGCCGTCGAAGCGGATCGCGTTCGGATAGTAGCGCGAAAATTCGTCGAAAGTGCCTGTGACGAGGGTGTCGTGAATGCCGAACATGCCGTAAACTCGCTCGCTTTCGCCCGTCTCCAGCCCGAAGTTCGAGATGAGTTCATTGTTCGGGTCAATGCCTTCGAAACAGTGTGATGAGACCTCTCTGAATGCTTCGATGAGGCCTTTGTTTACGAGGAACGAAGTCTGTCCGTCGCGTCTGGGGCAATGATATTCCTGTCGTCCTAATCCGTTGTTTTTCAGTAATGTATCTGCCAGGTGGAAGGCCGGATTAACGAGGATGCGGTCGAAGCCGCGGAGTTGCTCGGTGTACATGCCGCCCATGGATGTGCCTATGATGAGGTCCGGTTTTTCGCTGTCACAGATGCTGCGAAGCAGGGTCATCGCTTCTTCAGGCTCCACGGGGAGGTCCGGGGCGATTATTTCCGTTTTAGGGAGCAGGACTCCCATTGTTTTCACTGTGCCGTTCTGGCCGCCTGAGGCGAACCCATGCACATATAAGATTTTTTTGCCGGCCATCAAGTCAGGCCTTGCATATTCGTAAAGTTCCATATTTATATAAATTTAACTCAAGTTTCGCAGTGCGAAACACCGCTTATGGAGCCCGAGAGGGCGAAAGCAAGTCCCTTCCCCGAGGGGAGGGATTTAGGGTGAGGGTAACGTGCACTCAAAAAGTGCGTGGGGCTTACGGCCTTCGAACGAGTGATAACCCTCAAATAAGTGCTTGTGTTCAGCGAGTTTGACAACTTGCGAAACTTGAGTAGTACCTAATCGCTGTAGTCCTTGTCTATATGTACCTGCACGCTGAAACCGGGAAAACGCTTTTCGATGCCCTCCGCGATGGTTTTCTTCAATGCCGGTATGTCTTTTACGGAAAAGTCTATGACGATGTCGAAGGATAACCGCTTGTTTTCCATGTCGATAAACATGCCATGCGCCTGCAGGACACCCGGAAGAGCCTCTACCATCGATGTGATGCTTTCCTGCATTTGGACGATTTCGCGGTCAGCTGTTATAACTGCGTATATACCAATGGTTAACAGTACTCCGTATTTCTCCTGAATCGTCTCTTTTATCTTCTGTGCGAGAACATGAATCTGTTTTGCGGTCATTTCTTCAGGAATCGCGATGTTTACCGCTCCGATTATCTGCTCAGGACCATAGTTATGTAGCTGAAGATCATAGGTTCCGAGTACCGGAGGTATCATGCAGATATCAGCCTTGATAGCCTTCGTCAGTCCTGCCGGAATTCGTTCACCCATCAGTTCGTTTATCGGTTTCATAATCATCTCGTAGCCCGCTTTCATGATGACCAACGAGATGAGGGCACCGAGGATTCCGTCGATAGGAATCTTGTCGATTTTGTCTCCGAAAAACAGTCCGCAAAGTGCTGCAACCAGGGTGGCACTTGTGATCAATGCGTCGAACAGCGCGTCGGCTCCTGTGGCCACAAGTGATTCAGAATTAACTTCTTCGCCCACTTTCTTCACCCATCTTCCGAGGAAAATCTTGGCAAGAATGGCGGTCACGAGGACTATCAATGTCGCTGTGGTGTATTCCGCCGGTTCGGGATGGATAATCTTCTTGGTGGATTCTATAAATGAAGTGACTCCGGCTACGATAATGACAGCGGCGATGATCACTGCCGTAAAATATTCCGCGCGTCCGTGTCCGTAAGGATGTTCTTTGTCCGCCGGTTTTCCAGCTACCTTCATTCCAATAATCGTAACGGTGGCTGAAAAAGCGTCAGAGAGGTTGTTTATAGCATCGAGAACGATAGCTATAGAGTTGGCTATCAGACCAGTAGCTGCTTTGAATGCTGACAATGTCAGATTCACGGCCACGCCTGCCCAACTCGTGTTTATTATTCTTTTTTCTCTATGTGATATCTGCGTCATGTTGTCCTATTTCTTAGAGCTTATCCAAAGTCCGATAACTGTAAATAAAGCATTGATAATCAACAGCTCATAGCTGAATTGGTATCCGCCGAACCAACGCTCCGAGTTGAGTTGGAGGATGAGGCAGAGGACCGGTGCGACGATGGCTGCCAGCGGTACGAATTTGTCGTTGACCTTACGTTTAGTGAGGATGCCGAAGGTGAACATTCCGAGTATCGGCCCGTAGGTGTAACTTGCTAATTTATAGACCGCATCGATAGCGCTAGTGCTGTTTATCATGTTGAAAATGATGATGGTTACGCCCATGCAGACCGCCATCAGCAGATGCACGCGCTCGCGCATTGTCTTCACCTGATCTTCGGATTTTCCGCCCGTCCCGAGTATGTCGATGGTGAAGGATGTTGTCAATGCCGTCAAGGCGGATCCGCCGGCGGAGTAAGAGCATGATATCAAGCCGATTACGAAGAGGATGCCGACGGAAGCAGGGAGGAGTCCGCTGGTGGCCACGGCAGGGAATGTCTTGTCTCCTGTAGCTCCGGCGATGCCTTCCACGTCTGCGAACATATAGAGTAACACGCCGAGTATCAGGAACATAGCGATGACTACGGTCTGAAGTATGGTGCTTGTTACGATATTTTTCTGTGAGTCAGATATATTACGGCAGGTGAGTGATCTCTGCATCATGTCCTGGTCGAGTCCTGTCATGGCGATTACTGTGAACATTCCGCCGAAGAACTGTTTCAGGAAATACTGCGGATGGTTAGGGTCATCGAAGAAGAATACGCGGGACATGTCGCTTTCTGAAACTGTTTGGAGCATGCTGCTGAATGTGAACCCTAATGCCTTGCTGATGAACACTGTACAGAGGACAATCGCTGTGATCATACAGATGGTTTTCAGGGAATCTATCCAGATTACGGCTTTCACGCCGCCGCGGTATGTATATAATATAAGTATAGCCACGGTTACGGCGACATTGACCCAGAACGGAATCCCGAGCGGGCCGAAGACCATCACTTGGAGCGAGATGCAGGCGAGGAACAGTCTTACGGAGGCTCCTAACATCTTGGAAATGAAGAAGAACCATGCGCCGGTCTTGTACGACGATACTCCGAATCGGCTTTCGAGATAGCCGTAGATGGAGACGAGGTTACGTCTGTAGAACAGCGGTATGAGTACGAATGCTATAACTAGCTGACCTGCAATGAATCCCAATGCCATTTGCATGTAGCCGAATCCTGATGTGGCGACCATTCCCGGTACTGAAACGAAGGTGACGCCGGACATGGCTGAACCGATCATGGCGAAGGCCACGAGGTACCACGGCTGTTTCCTGTTGCCGCTGAAAAACGCCGCGTTGTCGGATTTTCTGCCGGCGAGCCAGGAGATGAGAATTACGACCGCGAAATAGGCGAGTATGGTGATTATTATCGCTGTAGGTGTCATGATTTATAGTTTAATTATATCTGTCAATGTTATTATGTCGGCTGTCGCCCTGAATCTGATGTCGCACCCCATGAAGGGCATCCCGTAAATGCGCTCCCCGTCGCTATTGTACTGAGGGATAGGTCGTTGTGCCAATGTTTTTGTCAATGCTGCTGTGGCTTTGTCGGGGTCTCCTTTGTCGTTTCTCAGTCTCAGAAACTTGGTTTTCAATTCGTCTGGGAATACGACTTCGGTTTCGTGCCATTGTGTCTCGTCGGTGAATCCTGATTTGGCTTCAGGATGGGAGTCACTGTATCTGACGTATGGTTTTATATCATATATAGGTGTGCCGTCCATCAGGTCTGCTCCACATACTGTAAGATACGGAGCATCAGGGCCTTCCGTGCATATTCCTGTGAGTTTTACTGATGACAGGCCGAGTCCGTTCGGGCGGAATGGTGAGCGTGATGCGAAGACGCCTACTGCCTTGTTTCCTCCCAGGCGTGGTGGTCTCACGGTCATGCCCCATTTGCCTGTGTTTCCGGAGAATCCCCATATAAGCCACAGATAGTCAAAGCCTTCTATTTCTCTGATGGCTTCTTCTCGTCTGAATTCAGGTGTGAACACAATCTGCCCTTCCACCTCGTCGACGATTCCGCTTTGGCGCGGGATGCCGAATTTGGATGTGAATGGTGACCTGAATATGGCCACCGGGCGGATGGTTATTTCACCTGACTGTTTTTCTGTCATATACTTAGTTAATTACTCAAGTTTCGCGGTTTGCCCTTCCTTCTGGTCTCTTCCCTCGGCCCTCTCCCTTCGGATCTTCTCCTTCGAGTCTTCTCCTTCGAGTCTTCTCCTTCGGGTCTTCTCCTTCGGGTCTTCTCCTTCGGGTCCCTTTCTTCCGGGTCCCTTTCTTCCGGGTCCCTTTCTTCCGGGTCCCTTCCTCCGGGTCCCTTCCTCTGGGTCCCTTCCTCTGGGTCTCTTCCCTCGGCTCTCTCCCTTCGGATCTCCCCCTGTTTGGCAGTACTTACCTTAGCCCCGTCCGGTGGCTCGCGCCTGCGAAAGTTGAATCAATTATCCTTCAAAGATAGCCAATATTTTCCGAACGTTGCTAACTTTGTGGGGTTATGAGAAAAGATAAAGTTGCGCTCGCCGTCGCTGTAACGGTTACATTGGCATTGACCTTAACCCCTTCCTGTATTCGACGGGGTAGCAATAGCATTGACATTCAACAAGATACGGTGTATCCTCTGGGGTTTTGTACGGACTCGTTCGACCTGGAGGAGGGGACTTTGCGCAATGGCGAGATTTTTACGGGCCTGATGACTAGGCTCGGACTTGGGGCGAAGGAGGCGTTGGAGCTGGTCGCGGCTGGGGATTCGGTGTTCGACCCGCGGAAGATGCGGGCGGGAAATCCTTGGCAGGCGTATTATACGACGGATTCGGTGTCGCGGACGTTGGAGTATGTGGTTTATAATGAGAGCAAAGTGAACCTGACGGTGTTCAAGTGTACGCCTCCGTTTTCGACGTGGAAGGTGACGAAGCCGGTGGATCATGAGAGGAAGGTTTCGCATGTGACTATTTCGTCGTCGTTATGGAATGATATGAAGAAGTCGGGGGCACCGCTTATGCTGATTATGCATCTGGAGGATGTGTATGCGTGGACGATCGATTTCTTTTCGATTCAGCCGGGGGATATGTTCAGTGTGGTTTATGACGAGGCGTCGTGCGAAGGGGAGATTATCGATATCGATACGGTTTTTTACGCGGAGTTCCGTCATGAGGGGAAGATGTTCCCTGCGATCAGGTTGGACCAGGGCGACGGCGGCAATGTCTATTGGAATGAGAAGGGGGAGAGTATGAAGAAGGCGTTTCTGAAGGCGCCGCTCAGGTTTTCGCGTATCAGTTCCGGTTTTTCTTACCACAGGAAGCATCCTGTAACGGGTAAGGTCCGGGCTCACACGGGTGTGGATTATGCCGCCCCGACGGGTACGCCTGTGATGTCTATCGGCGACGGTACTGTCATCAGCAAGGGCTGGGGCGGCGGAGGCGGAAATACCGTGAAGATCCGTCACAATTCTGTGTACACGACTGCGTATCTGCATCTTTCGCGTTATGCCGCCGGCCTGAAGGTGGGTGACCGCGTGCGTCAGGGTGATATCATCGGTTACGTCGGTTCGACAGGTATGTCCACTGGGCCGCATCTGGATTTCCGTGTCTGGAAGGGCGGTTCTCCTATCAATCCTCTAACGATGGAATCGCCTAGTGCTGAGCCTATTAAGCCGGAGAATATTCCTATGCTCGACTCTCTACGCCGTGTGTTTTCAGGGATTCTTCAGGCGGAAATTTTTGCGTCGGATAGTACGGTTGGATCTGGCGCTGCTGATTCTACTATGGTCGGTGGGGTATAGCTTGTTTATCTTCGCTGACTCTCTCCGCCGACCCCTCATTCCTCATCGAGAATCTGCCTCTGGCCTTGTACAGGAGTACGGAGTATTTCAGTCTAGCGAGGATTTTTCGGACAGTCTGGGGGTGTCGCTGGCTGCAGCTCGCTCGTCTCGGGGTCGTTGCGGATTGTTATGTTGAACAATAGACTATGACTTATGTTTCAGTCGCGCGGGCGGTCCCGACGGAGACCTTCGCTTCGCTCATCCCTCCGGCTAGCGCCGACACCTCCCATTTACGGAGTCATGGGAGACCACGGGACTCCGCCGTGACCTCCGCACACCCCCGATAAGACATATCGTTTGGGGTCGACGCGGCCCTGACCGGTACACTCCGACGCCCATGGAGTCGGTTTGTCGTTCAGTTCCACGAGCTGGATAGCCCCTGACAGGTACACTCCAACGCCCATGGGGTAGGCGGATTTTGGATTCTGGAAGTGTTGAGTATTAATGAGTTACGTTATTTAAATCCGCCGACCCCACAATTTTTAGGGGTGTCGGCGGATGATGATTTTCTAATTACCTGATTATTAGGATTTTATAAAGCGACAATCCGCCGACCCCGGTGCCGTCGGTGAGCGTCTCCGCAGTTACGTGTTTTGACATGAACTCGGAAAGAATTATGTCTAATTGTTGAGGTGCAGGCGTGTTCGTCATGGTCTTCGAGACTGTCCATGGAAAAACGAAATTTTATCTTCAGATTTGTTTTACAGATGGTCACCGCAGCTGTCAAAAACGCCATCCAGCTGCACAAAGCAGGCTGCGTAGCTCCGCCGACGGCAGCTCCGCCGCGGGCCAGGCCGTTTATCTTCGAGTTCACTAAAACTCTCGAGGATCATCCGTTTCGTGGGCGGTCGGCGGCGGCACCGGTCGGGATTAGCTCGTATATCCGAGTCTGGTTCGGCGGCGGTAATTGCGCAGCACCTGAGCGAACGGGCACCGACCGCCGTCGGCATCCGCGCTGATTTGGGCGGCTCGACTGTAATGTTAGATGTGTCGATTATTAATGTGATACCAATGCGTCCGGTACCAGCAGCCAAAATCGGTTCGTTGCCCTAATTACGTCCCATATAATTCTAAAGCAAACCATTGTAATACCGAGAAAACTTTATTAAATTTGTTTCGTGCGATTTGGAAGTTTCCACGGATATTTTCAGAAGCAATCTGAAGTTTTCGATAGGATTTGTGGGATGGATTGAGGGGAGATTTTCGAAAAACGGATAAATAAACTACTTCTGATATGAATGATAATTATAGTGGATATTCCGACCAAGTCAGCGACTTCTACCACGTATATTCGGACGGAAAACTGAGCTCTTCGATATTTATTAACCCCGAGGACTTCATAAAGGCCATTAATCTGATTCCCCAGTATGCCCTCAAGAACGACCTGAAAGTATTGGCATATACCGTTACTGGAACGCATCTGCACATGATGTTGAAAGGCCTCAACCATTCAATCAAAAATTTTATATCCGAGTATAAGTTTATGATTCTAAGATATTTGGCTTCTATTGGAAGAAAGATATCGACTGATTCATTTCTTATGTCGTTGAAAGAAATGGAGACATTGACACAGGTAAAGAAAACCATCTGCTATATCTTGCGAAACTCATTGGATGTAGACAAAACACTGATGCCGTCGTACTACGAGTGGAGCTCCGCTGGTTTGTATTTTGCGAATGATACCACGTTTACCTCGGGCGCTAAGATTTCAGAAATGACAGAATATAAAAGAGTCAACCTGCTCAAGACGAAATTTGATTTTCCTCCTGAGTGGCGTGTTCTGCCCAATGGTCTTATCAATCCTTCGTGTTTCGTTGATTATCAGATGGTTAATGATATATTCAAGACGGCCAATGCCTTTATCGCCTTTATGTATTTCAGGTCTGATGACGACGCCGTGATCAGAAGATATATGTCTGGACGTATTATTAATGAGTTGTCCGACAATGAGTTGCGAAAGGCTGTTTCCGCCCTCGCGTTAGACCTGTTCCACACTGGCATCCGCGACCTGTCGGTCGGCGAAAAGGTCGCCCTCGTATCCCATCTTCGAAAAAACTACCCGCCATCGCAACTGTCCCGGGTTTTGTCAATGCCTATAGATCTGGTCAAGAGTTTGTATTAAAGATTATGCCGGTCACCGCGGAGGATAACGTTTGGGGTCGGCGAGACCCTGACCGGTACACTCCGACGCTCATGGAGTCGGTTTGTCGTTCACTTCCACGAGCTGGATAGTCCCTGATCGGTACGCTCCAACGCCCATGGGGTCGGCGGATTTTGGATTCTGGAAGTGTTGAGTATTAATGAGTTACATTATTTGTATCCGCCGACCCCACAATTTTTAGGGGTGTCGGCGGATGATGATTTTCTAATTACCTGATTATTAGGATTTTATAAAGCGACAATCCGCCGACCCCGGTGCCGTCGGTGAGCGTCTCCGCAGTTACGTGTTTTGACATGAACTCGGAAAGAATTATGTCTAATTGTTGAGGTGCAGGCGTGTTCGTCATGGTCTTCGAGACTGTCCATGGAAAAACGAAATTTTATCTTCAGATTTGTTTTACAGATGGTCACCGCAGCTGGCGAAAATACCAGCCAGCAGCTACGCCTGCTTTGTGACCCCGCGGTCCAGGCCGTTTATCTTCGAGTTCACTAAAACTCTCGAGGATCATCCGTTTCGTGTCCGGTTGGCGGCGGCACCGGTCGGGATTAGCTCGGATATCCGAGTCTGGTTCGGCGGCGGTAATTGCGCAGCACCTGAGCGAGCGGGCACCGACCGCCGTCGGCATCCACGCTAATCGAGCTCGAACTTAGAAAGTGCGGGAGATAACGTCGTCGACTACCTGTGGGAAATGAGCCATTTCGAGGACATGCTCTTTGGCGGCGATGTCGTCCGGCGTGTCAGTCGGTAAAATCGGAGTGGAGAACTGAGCTATGATTTCGCCGCCATCTACCTCATTACTAACATAATGCACCGTCATGCCCGTTTCAGTCTCACCGGCTGCCTTCACCGCCTCGTGCACATGATGACCATACATGCCCAGGCCGCCGAACTTAGGAAGCAGGGCAGGATGAAGATTAATCATCTTGTGAGGATATGCATTGATAAGAAAATCAGGGATAACCAAAAGGAAACCGGCCAGAACAATAAAATCGATATGATGCTCACGCATTAACGGCATAAGCAACGACTCCTGCATGAACTCCTTCTTAGGCATGACCACAGACTCTACACCCAAATTCTTCGCGCGGACAAGCGCATAAGCATCTGCTTTATTGCTGACTACCAATGCAATATTCACTTTGTCCGAACCTTGGAAATGCTTGATGACAGCCTCACAATTTGTCCCGCTGCCTGAGACGAAAATAGCTACGTTGACCATTATTATATCAGATTATGAAAGACTGAAGCTATTTGATGCCCCGCCTTTTCGGTCACAAATTTAATCAAAATCACGGACAACCATACGTTAAATTCGCTATATTTGTTTCCTTTAGAGTTATTTTTAAGAGTAAAAGGGGATTAATTAGTTGCCTCAGATCAGGATGAAGTATTCGGGGACAGTTATATATCCGAAGAAAAGTGTGCTGGTGTTACAGGATTGAAGAGATTCCTTATGATGAAGCTGGTTATAGATTAGATGAAACGACAAGACATGAATAGAAACCGGACATTATTATATATAGTAATACTCTTCGTGTGTGCGCTCATTGGCATTGACCTGAACGCTCAGACGACGAAAGTCAAGGGACGAGTCACGGAATTCGGGACCGGCGAGCCACTTCCGTTTGTGGCGGTCTACTTCGAGGGCACGACCATCGGCGTCACGACCGACCTCGACGGGTATTACAGCATGGAAACGCGCGACAGCAGCGCCTGCATGCTCACAGCCTCCCTTCTGGGCTACGAACCTCAGACATATAGAATTAGCCGCGGAGCCTTCAGCGAAATCGACTACAAACTCCGCCCGGTGACATCGGCATTGAACGCGGCCATCGTGAAACCGGACAACCGCTACATGAAATGGATCCTCTCGCAGATCGACAAACACCGCGACCAGAACGACCCGGAAAGGCGCGACTCCTATCGATGCGACACCTATACGAAAATGGAATTGGATCTGACCAATGCCGATGAACAGATACAGAACAGATTGATACGCAAGAACTTCGGCTTCGTGTTCGATTACATGGACACTTCGGTCGTATCAGGAAAACCGTACCTGCCGGTGATGATTTCTGAGACCAGAGCGCACCGCTATCATTGCCCATCGCCCGAGATCAACAAGGAAATTATCGAGGCCACCAGGGTGTCCGGATTGAATGAGGACAATGCCATTTCGCAGTTTACGGGAAGCATGCATCTGAAGACGAATTTCTACAATAACTTCATCGATGCGTTTAACGTCCAGATACCTTCTCCGCTGTCTTCGAACGGCAACGTCTACTATAATTATTACCTCGTGGACAGCCTCATGGTAGACGGAAGGAAAACGTGGAAAATCCGCTTCCATCCTGGGAAAGGAGTATCTTCATCCGTATTCGACGGAGAGATGTCCATCGATGCCAAAGACTTCGGACTCAGGGAGATACATGTAAAACTAAGAAAGGGAGCCAACGTGAACTGGATCCGTGACATGGTCATTGACAGAACCGATCAGAGGCTTGGCGACTCGCTCTGGTTCTACAAGCAAGACAAACTTTACGTCGACTTTTCGGTCACGATGAACGACTCGTCGAAATTCGTTTCCTTCCTGGGCAACAGGCAGATAGACTATATGAACCCGATTCTCGGGGCTGACGCGCGCAAGGAGGTGTTGAAGGTCAATGCCAAAGTACAGGTGGAGAAGGGCGCGGGAAGAAAGGATGAGGAGTGGTGGAATGCTGCACGGCCTTACCAACTCTCTGAAAAAGAGCAGAATATATATAATATGGTGGACTCTATCAAGAATGTTCCGCTATACAATAGTATATACAATATCGTAAACACGTTAGTGTCCGGTTATTTGGAGACTAAGTATATTGCATTCGGTCCGTACTCTAAGGTATATAGTTTTAATGCCTTGGAAGGCAATAAGATACAACTCGGATTTCGCACTACGTCGAACTTGAGCAAGAGGTTCAGGGTATCGGCTTTTGCGTCTTATGGAACCAAGGATCGTGAGTTCAAGGGTGGCGGATCGCTCGAGTGGATGATCAGCAAACAGCCTACGAGGAAGCTTACGGTTAAGGGTCAAAAGGATATTATTCAGCTTGGTAAAGGTACTCAGGCCTTCAATGAGACGACTCTGCTTTCGTCACTTCTTACCAAACATGGCAGTGAGAAGCGTAGCCCTGTGAACGAATATTCGCTGAGGTATGACTGGGAGGTCGCTCCGTGGCTCAACACGTCTACTGCCCTGGAATTCAGGAGAATATATTCCAATGTTTATGTGCCGATGCTGAGGCGGGATGGAAATGACACGTCGCATGTCAACTCTGTCGGGGCTAACGATCTGCATTTTACGGCTCGATTTTCAAAGGATGAGACGGTAACGAGGGGTACGTTCAATAAGTCGTATTTGCATTCGGATTATCCTATCGTAACCATCGACCTGGTCGGTTCGCTCAAAGGCATTGGCAAGAACGAATATACCTTTTTTAGGTCCGAGTTGACTGTGGATTATGGTCTGAAGTTGCCGCCGGTAGGAAAAACTGACATCAAGTTTACCTTGGGAAAGATCATCGGGACGGTGCCGTACCCGATGCTGAAGCTTCATGAGGGTAACGGAACGTATATCATGGACCCGAGTTCGTTCTCTTGCATGGGGTTCTACGAGTTCGCATCGGATACTTGGGGGACGCTTTTCCTGGAGCATAATTTCAATGGCTTTTTCTTCGGTAAGATTCCGTTAATCAAGAAGTTGCATTGGCGTGAGATACTGACAGTGAAGGCGGCTTACGGTACGCTTTCGCGTAAGAATAACGGTATCGTCTGGAATAGCAATTCGAAGAATGCTCCGCTGCTTTTCCCTGAGGGGATGAATTCGCTCAACAAGCCGTATGTGGAGATGGGTGTCGGTGTGTCTAACATATTGAGACTCATTCGTGTGGATGCGTTCTGGAGGATGACTCACAGGAGCATTATAAATCCGGACGGCGTGAAGGTCAAGTCGCCTAACAGGTTTGTGGTGAATATCGGTCTGGAGCTTAAGTTCTAGCCGTCGGGCGTTTTTCGACCAGCAGCTGGGTCAGGGTCGGCTGATTTTGATTTTATAAAATATTAATAGTCAAGCAATTAGAAAATCGTCATCCGCCGACACCCCTAAAAATTGTGGGGTCGGCGGATGTAAATAACGTAACTCATTAATACTCAACACTTCCAGAATCCATAATCCGCCGACCCCGTGACGTCGGGACCTCCCGCTGCGCTGGAAACATAAGATTTGACCCCGACCGGACACGAAACTCCTATCCGCGTATCTTCCCGGCGGTCATCCATTTGCCTGAACGGAGACGCCAGAGGAAGAGGATACCTCTGATATTAAGCTCGAAACACATACAAATCCAGAAACCGGTAAGCCCCATCATTTTAGTGAGGAACAGGGCCGGGAAAATACGGAAAATCCACATGCTGGAGAGATTTATGATACTTGGGATAAGGGTATCACCGGCACCCACGCACACACCGTAACCTACGATCGAGGCGGCGAACATGGCCTCCGCAAAGCACTCTATTCTAAGCACATGCGACCCCAGCGCCACCACTTCGGCATCACTTGACATCAGACCTATGAACTCCGGTGCGAAAATAAACATCACTATGGACATCATCGACATCAGCGCAATACCCAGGCCCACGGTCATCTTCGCGAAACCATTCGCCAGGTCACGCCTCTTGGCACCCAGACTCTGACCCACCAGCGACGTCGCCGCATCCGCCACACCATTGCCAGGCATATAACAGAAACTCTCCGCCGTCACCGCAAACGCATTCGCAGCGATAGCCACAGTTCCCAGCGGAGCCACGATAACCGTACTGATCACATGTGCGCCCCTCATGAGGATATTCTGCACCGCCATAGGCAGACTGATAGTCAATGCGTTGCGCAGACAGACCATCGTGGGCCTGAAACTGCCGCCCTCCTTCCGTTTCCCGAAAATAGACAACTCCGGCGACCTGAAAAGAATATAATACATCATCGTCCCGACCGTGCAAAACTCCGCCAGAACCGTGCCCATCGCCGCACCCTTCACCCCGAGTCCCGCACCCGGAATCGCGATCTCCATACCGGCTAAGGTCAATGTTCTTCCGGGGTAGATAAGAAGGTAGTTGAAGCAGACATCCAGCAGACACATCATAAGACTCATCATACTGGGTATCTTCATGTTGCCGCTACTCTGCAACATTCCTGCGCCGAAAAACTCGAACTGGAGAGCAGGCAGTCCCATGCATACAATCATAAAATAAAGACTCGCGTCATGTCTGATCGCCTCCGTGCCTCCCAACCAGACCGGCAAACCGCCGCTGATCGCCATACCTATCGATGCTATGAGCAAACTGAATAGGGTTAATGCCGTTATTCCCTGGCGAAGAACCTTTCTGGCCCCGACGAAATCTTTCGCCCCGATAAGATGCGCTGCCTGCACAGAAAAACCTGCGGAAGCTGACGAACAGAAACCGCCGAACAACCACATACACGTAGCCATAAGACCCACTGATGCAGCAGCATTGACCCCAAGATTACCGACCATTGCGGAATCGATAAACTGCATCAACACAGCCGAAAGCTGGGCGAGTATGGCCGGCATACTCATTATAAATGATAACTTAAGCTGTTGTCCGGACGTCATGGAACCTCCGCCCCTAAGCATTCCCAACAATATATCCTTATCCTTGCTCATGAATCAAAATTTGTATGGAGGAACAACCCTGTTATCTATAAGATCTCGCAGAATATCCAGATAATCAGGAGAATACGACGCCATCGGATTCGAAAAACGTTCGTTGATCTGCTTAAGCGAATACTCCCCGTGGCATTCCACATTGATAAAATCCACTAAAGCGTCAGACGTTACACCGGCATTGACCTGAACCTTCGAAATATTCCGCCGGCAGACGTCACATTTGCCGCAATCGGCGGACTCGCTCTGGCCGAAATAGGCCAGCAGGAATCTCGACCGGCAGACGTCCTCCTCCGTCACGTACTCGATCATGGTTTCCATGCGCTTGTGGTAGGTCTCCTGCAACATCTTGTAACGCAACGGCGACAATTTTACATTGCCCTGCGCCAGATGCTCCGTCTTCAGGAAAAGCACATCCGCCCGATCGCACGGGATGTACTTTATCACGTGTTCGATAGACAGCCTATATAATGCCTGCCTAAGCTGGACGATTGATATAGAACATTTTGTGGCTACAAAATCCTCGTCTATCGGAACCGGGAACGAGAAAATTCCCACGTATTTGCGCATCAGAACTTCCACGATATCCAGGAGCGACTGGTCCGAAAACTCCACGTCGTACATGTTATCGCGGTCCACCATAATCTTCACCCTCGTCGGCGTCTCGACATCCTCCGAATATGTCCAATGTCCCTCGCGTTCGAGATATCTCATGGCATAGAAAACCTGCGCCCTGTTCAGCGAAAATCTCTTGCAAAATGCCTCCGAGTCGAAACGCAACTCACGTCCAAGTCCATGACCATAAGGTATTTCGAAGAAAGCGTATATCTTGTGATAAATATCTTCTATGTAATCCAGCGACGGGAAGGAAATCGTCTCCAGCTGATGCAGACGCTTCGTGTCCGTCGAATTCCAGAGCAGCACAGCGTACGAATTTTTGCCGTCACGACCCGCGCGTCCGGCCTCCTGGAAATACGCTTCGGGGGAGTCCGGCAAATCCATGTGCACCACGAACCTCACATCCGGCTTGTCGATACCCATCCCAAAGGCATTGGTACAAACCATCACGCGGATCTTGCCGCTCTTCCATTCCTCCTGGCGCGTCGTGCGGAGGCTGTGGGGGAGTCCTGCGTGATAAAAAGAGGCTGTAATTCCGGCTGCTGTCAATGCTGCCGCGAGTTCTTCTGTCTTGTTTCTGCTTCTGACATAGACGATTCCGGTGCCTGGAACCCCGTTGCAAATCCCCAGCAGTTGGCCGAGTTTGTCCTCGCACTTCCTTACTATATAAGAAAGGTTAGGCCGCTCGAAACCGCTCTTCAGAAGATTCTTCTCCCGGAAGCGCAACTTCTCCATTATGTCATTCGCGACTTCCAGCGTGGCGGTCGCTGTCAATGCTATCACAGGGGCATCGACTACATCTCGTATTTTCCCGATCTGAAGATAATCCGGACGGAAGTCGTAACCCCATTGGGATATACAATGTGCCTCATCCACAACGATATAGCTAATCTTCATCTGTGGAAGATAAGACTGGAAAAGGAACGTCCCGAGCCTTTCCGGAGACAGATACAGGAACTTCACGTCGCCGTAAGTGGCATTGTTCAGCGCGAGGTCCACTTCACGCCTGTTCATCCCGGCATAAATCGCCAGCGCCTTTACCCCGCGGTTCCTCAGATTCTGCACCTGGTCTTTCATCAACGCGATAAGGGGAGTGATGACCAGCGCGATACCGTCCGTCATCAGTCCCGGCACCTGGAAGCACACGGATTTTCCGCCTCCGGTCGGGAGTATCGCCAACACGTCCTTGCCGTCCAACGCAGACCGCACGATTTGCTCCTGCATGGGCCGGAAAGAGGAGTATCCCCAGTATTCTGACAGTATATCTATTGGTTCCATTCGCTGTTTAAGTCAATGCTTTTGAACCGAAAACGAGCCGTTTCGAAACAAAAGTAAGTAATAAAACAATTTAAGTTCGGGAAGTTTACACGATGGCAAAAAAATTGCATATCTTTGCAACCGGAAAGTGTGCAAAATTAGTAAATAAATTTTAACTTTGCATGATGGAAGGAGAGAGTTGAATTTTACGATCTCTTTTCACCGGACTTAATTAAGAAATTAGTTATAATATTTAAAATATTATTTATCATTATGCCAACATTGGATTTAAGCAAGTATGGAATTAAAGGTGTAAAAGAAGTCCTTTACAACCCATCTTATGAAGTTCTCTTCGATGAGGAGACAAGACCGGAACTCACCGGTTATGAGAAAGGTCAGGAGACCGAGCTCGGTGCAATCAACGTCATGACAGGTATCTACACCGGACGTTCTCCTAAGGACAAGTACATCGTTATGGACAAGACTTCTAAGGACACCGTATGGTGGAACACTCCTGAGTATCCTAACGACAACCATCCTGCTTCAGAGAAAACATGGAAAGAGTGCAAGAAAATCGCTACAAAGCAGCTTTCAGGCAAGAGACTTTTCGTAGTTGACGGATTCTGCGGTGCTAACGCAAACACCAGAATGAAAGTACGTTTCATCATGGAGGTTGCATGGCAGGCACACTTCGTTACTAACATGTTCATCCGTCCTAAGAATCAGAAAGAATTCGATCAGGAGCCTGATTTCGTAGTTTACTGCGCAGCTAAGGCTAAGGTTGAGAACTATGAGGAGCTTGGTCTCCGTTCAGAGACTGCAGTTCTCTTCAACGTTACTTCACACGAGCAGGTTATCCTCAATACATGGTATGGTGGAGAGATGAAGAAAGGTATGTTCTCTATGATGAACTACTTCCTCCCACTTAAGGGTATCGCTTCTATGCACTGCTCTGCAAACACCGATAAGAACGGTGAGAACACCGCTATCTTCTTCGGTCTTTCTGGAACAGGCAAGACCACCCTTTCTACCGATCCTAAGCGTCTCCTCATCGGTGACGACGAGCACGGCTGGGATAACAACGGTATCTTCAACCTCGAAGGTGGTTGCTACGCTAAGGTTATCAACCTCGACAAAGAGTCTGAACCAGATATCTACGGAGCTATCACACGTGACGCTCTCCTCGAGAACGTAACAGTAGATGCTAACGGCAAGATCGACTTCGCTGACAAGAGCGTTACTGAGAATACTCGTGTATCTTACCCTATCTACCACATCAAGAACATCGTTCGTCCTATTTCACATGCTCCAGCTGCCAAGCAGGTTATCTTCCTTTCAGCTGACGCATTCGGAGTACTTCCTCCAGTATCTATCCTCGATCCTGAGCAGACCAAGTACTACTTCCTTTCAGGATTCACAGCTAAGCTTGCAGGAACAGAGCGTGGTATTACCGAGCCTACTCCTACATTCTCAGCTTGCTTCGGACAGGCATTCCTCGAACTCCACCCTACAAAGTATGCTGAGGAGCTCGTACGCCACATGAAGAAGAGCGGTGCTAAGGCTTACCTCGTAAACACTGGCTGGAACGGAACTGGAAAACGTATCTCTATCCGTGATACTCGTGGTATCATCGACGCTATCCTCGATCACAGCATCGACAGCGCTCCTACCAAGACTATCCCTTACTTCAACTTCGTAGTTCCTACAGAGCTCAAGGGTGTTGATTCTCACATCCTCGACCCACGCGACACATACGCAAACGCTTCTGAGTGGGAAGTTAAGGCTAAAGACCTCGCTGCAAGATTCATCAAGAACTTCGGCAAATACGAAGGCAACCGTGCTGGTAAGGCTCTCGTTAAGGCTGGTCCACAGCTCTAGTCTGAAATTCTGGCCGTCAGGCCTTCTATATAAAGCTCCGATCCGTTTGGGTCGGAGTTTTTTTTATTGCCATTCTGGAGAGGATTTAGTATATTTGAGTTTGCAATCAAGTAATCTGCTATTGAAGATTACCTAATAAAACGGCTAGCGATGGAAAAACATCCTGAAATACAATTCCTTCCGAAGGAAGAAATCAAGAAATACCAGGAAGGCAGACTGAAAGAGGCGTTGGAATACGTGTGGAACAAGTCTCCTTACTACAGAAACATCTATACACAAAAAGGCATTGACATAAACCGGATCCGGACCCTTGAGGACCTTTGTCAGCTGCCGGTCACTACGAAATCCGACCTTCAACTGCATGGCAACGAATTCCGCTGCGTGGCGCCGGAAGATATTATCGATTATGCCACGACGTCAGGAACTCTCGGCGATCCTGTGACATTCACAGAGACCGAAGAAGATTTGTGTCATCTTGCTTATAATGAGCAACTTTCATTCCAGACTGCGGGCTGCATGAAACAGGATATCCTCCAGGAAATGGTCACCATAGACCGTCGTTTCATGGCAGGACTCGCATACTTTTTGGGTGCGCGCGAGCTCGGAATGGGCGTGGTCCGTGTCGGCAACGGCATTCCCGAACTGCAGTGGGACACCATTAACCGTATCCATCCGACTGTCGGAATGGCAGTGCCGTCTTTCCTCGTGAAACTTATCTCGTTCGCGGAAGAACACGGAATAGATTACCGTAATTCGTCCATGAAGAAATGTGTCTGTATCGGTGAGGCGTTGCGTGATCCCAAGACATTCGAACTGAATACCTTGGGACAGATTATCCATGACAAATGGCCTGAGCTTCAGCTGTATACGACATACGCTTCCACTGAAATGCAGCATTCTTTCACTGACTGCGAATATTTCAACGGCGGACATCTTCAGCCGGAACTGATGATCGTGGAATTCCTCGACGACGACAATAATCCTGTAGATCCGGGTGAAGCAGGTGAGGTAACCATAACTACTCTCGGCGTTACGGGAATGCCGCTTGTAAGATTCAAGACAGGCGACGTGGTATATCATTATGATGAGCCATGCCGTTGTGGCAGAAATACCGTCCGCGTAAGTTCTGTGGTCGGACGTAAAAAACAGATGATTAAGTTCAAAGGTACAACACTTTATCCGCCAGCACTTTTCGATATTCTCGACAATATCCCTGATGTGAAAAATTATGTGGTCGAGGTGTTTACCAACGAACTTGGTACAGATGATGTATTGGTACGCGTAGGAACATTGACACCTGGCGAAAGATTCGAGAAGGAGATTAAGGATATTTTCCGCGCGAAGGTCAGGGTCGCTCCGGGCGTCATTTTCGATACTCCTGAGAACGTCTCGAAGATCATGTTCCCGCCGATGAGCCGCAAACCGGTGAAATTCATCGACAAACGAAGTCATTGACAAAAACTTATAGAAATATGAAACGCTTTTTTATGACATTGGCCGCTTTGGCCGGAATTGCGTGCCTCGCTCTTAATGCGCAGGATACCAAATCGTTGGAAAAATACTCTTCCGTGAAATTCTACGGAATCGACTTCTCGTTGGCTAAGGTTACCGGAGTTACGGAGACTCCTGCCGAGTTTATCGCTGCTTTCAGGGAGATCGACAAGCTGATGCTTTCTGAGGAAGATAAATATGTCTCTCCTATGGCAAAACGTCTGAAATTGGCCATCAAAACAGTGGATATCGATCCGACTCTCAAGAAAATCGAGGATATCGACGAGACTGATCTCATCGTGAACCGCACACCTGAGGCGTTGTCGAACCAAGATATCGAGTTGGAGGTCCAGTCGATGGATATTCCTGCAGATGAGGGACTTGGCTTGGTCGTATTCGCCGGGGAATTGAATAAAGGTACGAAGATGGGTACATATTATTATACATTCTTCGATTGCAAGACCAGAGAAATCGTCTCATGTATGCCGTTCAAGGGCCAGGCCAGCGGATTCGGTCTGAGAAATTACTGGGCGAATTCATTCTATCGCACTATCGCAGAGATTAATCCTACCAAATTCTATCAGTCCAAGAAAAAGATTAAGGAGGGAGTTTCTGAAGGATTCGAGGCGGTGAAAGAGAAAGTTACTGGGAAGAATGAATAGTCCAGACCGGAATCTCCGAGTCGGTTAGAAATATAAGAGCCGGTTGGAGACCCCGCTCGAAATTAAGAAGTCCGTTCGCAATGGACGGGCTTCTTCTATATAAAAATGGCCCCGCAGAAATGAAGCGGGGCCTGGTTGCTTATTGGTTGGCGCGTATCACTACGCTTTTCTTTCCTTGTTTCTTGTGAGCTTTTCTTTCATGGCGTCAACACATTCATTGACAGCCTCCTCGAAGGTTTTGGCATTTCTTTCGATTACCTGGGAACCTCCCGGAACATGAATCTGAAGCTTGACATTCTTGTTCTCCGGCTTTTCCAAAAGCGACATGACAACTTCCACATCTGTGATAGCATCGTCGAACTTCTCGAGTTTAGAAACTTTCTTTTCTACGAAGTCCAGAAGTTTCTGGTCAGCGTTGAACTTGAGTGACTGTACTCTAATCTCCATGTTTACCTCCTCTTTTTGCCCTTGGATGGGCGTTTGCATATACTTTCTTCAGCTTCTCGACAGTGTTATGCGTATAAACCTGCGTGGCTGCGAGCGATGAGTGTCCGAGCAATTCCTTTATGGAATACAGGTCTGTTCCCTCGTCCAGCAACTCTGTCGCCAGAGTATGTCTCAGAACATGAGGTGACTTCTTTCCGGTTATGCCTTCCACATCACCAAGCTCGCGTTTCACTGCTCTGTCCACGAAAACCGGATAAAGTTTCTGTCCGTTAACCGTGATCAATAGCGGCTCTTCCGCGCCTCTTTTCCGCCCCACTGCCATATCAGCTACATTCAAATATAGTGAAATTTCTTGAATTAACGCATCTACAGCAGGAATTTCTCGCATTTTATCACCTTTTCCTGTAAAACGTATTATTTTCCTGCTGGAGTCCACCGAACCGATTTTCAGGGAAATCAGCTCCGCTCGCCTCATCCCTGTCTCATATAATATGCTAATTATCAGCCTTCTCAGTCGTCTGTTATACAGCTCTTCGGCTGCTTTATATGCGCTGGAAGTCCTCGGAGTGCCGTCGCGCAGTGCTTCAGCACATTTTTCGAATTCTGTGAGTGATTCCGTGTCCACAGACGGTTCACTCGCATTGAAATAAACATCCATCGAGTCCTTGCGGAAGAAATTGGGGAGGCGTTTTTCGCATTTCGGCCTTTTCACGAGCCTCGCCGGATTCGACGCGAGCAGCCCGCGCGACATCAGGTACCGGCAGAAACTGCTGAGCACCGAAATATGTTGTGAGACGGTCCTCGCGCCGAGCTTCTGCCCGTCCATCAGATGAACCTCGTAATTGCGGATCCCGGTGGGGGTGAGAGTTCGGGTCAATGCCGTTTCGCGGTCTGTTTCATCTGGTCCGCAGGCGAAATCGCAGAAGTTTCTGAGGACATCCGCGTAAATCTCACGAGTGCGGTCCGAATACCTCTTTACACCGGTGATATATAATATGAAGTCATCCGTCAGCATGGATTATTGTTTTTCTGTCAGGCCCATAGTAGGGGCGTGCTCGCGCATAAGTTTGTCGGCTTCCTCGAATGTGTTGCCGATGACGCCGTCCAATATAGCGTTCTTTATAAACTCCTTAAGCTCACCGATTTCCTTACATGGAGGGATGCCGTAAACCTGCATGACATACTCTCCCGTGATAGGATTTTTAAAGTTCCGGATTTCATCTTTCGCCTCCACTTCCACCAGTTTACGGCGTACTTCTTCGAAGTTTTTGCGGATACGTTCCACCTTTACGGGATTCTTCGACGTTATATCTGCATTGCACAGAATCATGAGGTCCTGAATCTCGTTGCCTGCATCGAAAAGCAGCCGTCTTACAGCAGAATCTGTGACCTCGCTGTCTACGAGCGCTACCGGTCTATGATGCAGAGCCACAAGCTTTTGCACATATTTCATCTTTTCGTTCAGCGGCATTTTCAGCTGCTGGAAAATCTTCGGAACCATTCTGCCGCCGATGGCCTCGTGTCCGTGGAATGTCCAGCCGCAATGCGGGTCGTATCTCTTGCTGGCCGGTTTTCCGATATCGTGCAGCAGGGCGGCCCAGCGCAGCCACAGGCAAGGTTCTGTTCTTACGCTTTCCACGAAACCGTCGCCGTCTTCCATCGGAGTGTAGTCTTTCAATGTCCCCGCCGCGATGCCTTTCGCCTCGTCAGCGATTACATTTTCGACGACCTGGAGGGTGTGCGAAAAGTTGTCCTTATGACCGCGTCCGTCCACTGTCTCGACGCCCTTCAGTTTCGCCAGCTGTGGCAGGACGTATTCGAGCAGGCCAGTCTGGCCCATGAGTTTGAAGGCCATGGACGGATGGGCGCAGAGCAGCATCTTGTTCAGTTCCTCCGCGATGCGCTCCTTCGAGAGAATCGTCATCCTGTCGCGCATCCTGTGCATGGCGTCGAGGGATTCCGGAACTATCTGGAACTCATGGTCCTGTGTGCTGAGTTTCGCTGCGAATCTGACTGCACGGAGCATTCTCAGCGGGTCGTCGCTGTAGGTCGTGTCCGGGTCGAGCGGGGTGCGGATAATTCCTGCCGCCAGATCGCGAATGCCGCCGAACGGGTCCACCAGCGCCCCGAAATCTTCTTTCTGCAGGCTCAATGCCAATGCGTTGATGGTGAAGTCGCGTCTTTTCTGGTCGTCTTCCAGTGTGCCGTCTTCTACTATCGGTTTTCTGGAATTGCGGTTATACGATTCTTTTCTTGCGCCCACGAATTCGATTTCTGTCCCGTGGTATTTCAGCATGGCTGTGCCGAAATTCTTGAATACCGAGACGCGGCATCCGTGGTGTTCGCTTTTACATATATGGTCAGCTACGGCAGTGGCCAATTCGATTCCGCTGCCTTCGACTACGATGTCTATGTCATTTGTCTTTCTGCCTAAGAAGCAGTCTCTTACGAAGCCTCCGATAACGAAAGCCCTGACTCCTTTCTCCTCCGCTACTTCGGATACAATCCCGAAAATCGGGTGCTCCAAAAATCCTTCTGTTTTCGTCATATATTATATTTGTATTATCTCTTCCCAGAGAGGCGGTCTCTTCATGAATTCGAGACGGTCGCCGTCTTTGAGCGCGATGATGGTGCTTTTTCCGTTGGTTATGACTATGTATCTGACGTTCAGCACCATATCGTATCTCAACGCTTGTTCTAATGTTTCTTGGGTCAATGTTATGTCAGGCCTTTTGCATTCCACTATCATCGCCGGGTCGAGTTTTCTGTCGTAGACCACGATGTCAGCGCGGTATTCTTTTTTTACTGTGCCTGCACCATATTTGAGCCCTACTTCGCTCATCATCATGTGAGCGGGAACGTGCATGGTATCGCGGAGCATGGTGATGAACCACTGCCTAACCCTTTCTTCGGGAGTCAGCGGTACCTCTTTTTTCCTAAGCGGGTCCCATATCATATTTCCGTTCATCTGTGCAAAGATAGTTAATATCGCTCAATGTCCATTCGAATGTTTTTATTATATCCTGTTGTTCAGCCACATCATTTCTTCTATCCGTCTACTATAGCTCGTACAACATTCCTGGATGTCCGTAATATGTAGCGCCGTGTTTCACCCGTAATCGGTGCGGCAGGCTCATCGAAACCTAAAGCAGGAACGTGGTGCAAATCCGGATCCGGTACGGCAGACCGTGCTGTGGAGTGAAATTCCTCAGCACCTGTAAGGCGCTCTATTTCAGCGATATTCTCAGGATTGATGCCGGAGCCAGGCATAACGATTATTCGCCCTGCAGCCTGTTTTACAAGCCGCGAAATCAGTTCCGCTCCTGCCAATGCTTTTGGCTGCTGCCCAGATGTCAATATTCTGTCGCATCCCAGTTCAACTATCTGTTCCAGAGCCAGTTCCGGGTCGATACAAACGTCGAAGGCCCGATGAAAGGTCACGCTCATCCCGCCCGCAGCCTCGACCATACGGCGGCAATTGTTTACGTCAATGCTGCCCTCTGGGGTCAATGCTCCTATGACGACGCCGTCGACGCCGGCAGAATGGCAAAATTCTATGTCTGAAATCATTGACCTGAACTCGGATGGGGAATAGACAAAACTTCCTTCCCTGGGGCGGATCAGCACATTGACTTTTATGCGCGATGCGGCAGCCGCGACAGCCTCCATTATCAGCCCATGACTCGGGGTTACTCCGCCGCAACTGATTGCAGAACAAAGTTCTACACGAACAGCACCTCCATAATACGCCTCCATGACATCATCCACCGACGTGCAACAAACCTCTATTTTTCTCATAACCTACTTTATCTACCTCTACAAAGGTAATATAATATTAAACCCAGATAGTACGAAACATAGGCCAAATACCTTTATTAGGTACAGGTGTCTGAATGGAGAATTTACATTTTTTATAAAACTCGAGTGTGCTATAATTAATATTATGCATGGCTTTGACAGATAAAAAAATGCAGCCTCCAAGCAATTGCGAACGAGCTTTGTTTGCGATTTCTTCCACAATTTCACTTCCTATTCCCTCATTCTGGTACTTGCAATTTACGGCTAGGAACGAAATCTCCAGAGCAGGGTAAACAAATTTGGATTCAAATTCCTCTCTGTAGATTTCGTCAACGTCGGGTAGAGATGTAGACGATGCTCCATCCCGCATATCATCAAACAAATCCTCATCGATGTCGATTGAATCAAATGATAATGAGAATACAGCAATGACAGAGTCATTATAACTGTTTTTGACCCAATATGTTACACAATAATGATTATCTGAATATACCTTCAGTTTAGTATGAATAAACTCATCAAGAGACTCGATACCACAAGTAAAATCTTCTAAAATAGAATAATCAGTCAATACGCTGATCTCAAACCCCACACCCATATCGACACTCTATTTCCATTCAAATTTGTACTTTCTTTCTTTAGGTTTGATTTGACACTCCTCAGAATGAGTTTTTTTGCAGGCCAAAGACTCTAAAGCAGCTTTGCGCACAGCTTTAGCAAACTCACCTTTTACCAACTCTTTCTTTACATTCATTCCCAACATAACTACACTTTTTAGGTAACTTCTGCTAAGATAATATTCTTTTTTCAAATTTCATAATAATGTTTTTGCTTTTATATCCCGGCGATGACGGCGCGGAGCTGGGAGGCGAGGGAGGTGTTGTATCCTGTTGAGAGGTAGACTGTTCGGCCGAAACTGTCGCACATGGCTATGACCGGAAGCGTCTTGGTTTCGCTGTGGCATCCGTCGCAGAGCATATCTCTGATTTCGGATGCGCTGTCGATTCCGAAACTCGTCATGTCACTGTCCAGCAGACCCCTGAGTCTGGCGGCATTGGCCTCACTCTGACCGAAAACCATAATCGGGCGTCCCCACGCGGCCAGTTCAGCGCTCATCGACTGCATATCCCTGATAGCGTGATTGCTTGGCTCATCTCCGTCACCGAATACCGCCACGAGGAAATATCCGCGTCCTGTCGTGCTCAGAATAGACTTCTTTTCGCCCTCCAATGGCTGGTACAATGCCTCGGGATCCATGGCACCGATGACACTGATTTCTTCATTACTTTCTCTCATAACTAGCTGTACATCAGTGTTTTTGTCTTTTTCTACTACGAAAGTGACCATGCGTGCCAACACCTTGCCGCTCGCGAGTCTCGTTCCACTTGTAAGCAAATAAGTTCCGGCGTCCAAAGTAAACGGCGTGCTGAAACTTTTGGCCGAAGCATCCGCTCCCAGTTCTGTCGCGTCACCGCCTTCGAAATCAAGCAGTTGCCTGTTTCCGCCCTGTATTTTGCTCAATGTGAAATGTCTGTAATACTCAGGATTGTCCAGCGTTCCTTTGCCCGGAACATAACTCATGGTCATCGTCCCTTTCTCTGAAACCTGTCCCGAAGTCGCGCTCTCTAGACGGATGTCAATCCATTCATTGTCAGTCATATACTGCGCCTTGCCAGTCATCTGGTCTATCCTCGACGGAATGCCGAATGTCCTCAATGCTGCAATCATGAAAATATCTCTCGAACGTGAATCTGCCTTACGGATGCGCAGCGTTCCTGCAGGCGTAGCCTGTAAATTTCTGGCATTCAGCTCATTGGCTACAGTGATATTCTTCTTTGTCCAAGAAATGATTTTGTCTGCCAATGCCGCAGCCCCGTCAGGAGTCGTGACCTCGTTCGCCTCTTCGTTACCATATATATAAGGTGCCAAAGTGTTCCAAATATCCATGTGGAAAGGCTGCAAAAACTCCCCGTGAATTCGCGGACAAAGCACGAAATCGAAGTAAATGTTTTCGTTATTTTTGCTGATGAAATTCGGTTTCGCGGCAGAAATCAATGCATCCAAAAGCACGTCACATTTTGTGTCCCTGATATCTTTCCGGCTCAGCGTCTTGAGCATTTCCAGGCCCTCGCGCAGCAAATCATTATCATTGGCCTTAACCATGAACTCTCTGATTTCCCGCCAGTTACCTTTCGCATCGATCAGTTGTTTACACGCGGCATCCGAATATTCCGTCGCCAGACCGAGGCGCTCAGCGGCATTGACCTTATCCGTAAAAGTCGCGGTGTAGGCGAGCCTCAGCGAATCCTCTCGCGCGAGCCTCAGCTTGTTCGCAGCTACCGCAGCCTCACTCGCTTCCGCCGGAATCCTGCCGGGTGCAGGCGGGTTTATGTCAATGTCGATGTCCATCATTTCTGTGTCGTTATGGTCTAACGTGACCACTATTTCGCAGTCTTCCGCTCTGTCTGTGTGGAGGAGTCCGGTGCCGTAACGTCCGCCAGATGAGGCCCATACGAACATGTCTCCGATTCCGGTGTGAAGTGATGCCTGGCCGTTTTGGTCGGTTTTGAGTGTCACGGCAGGGAACATTTCACCATAATTATATATACAGAATCCGACATTGGCCCCGGTGACAATATTTCCTGTGGAATCCTTGACTGTCACGATGTTACGCCTTGTCTTGACGTAATTTCCGATTACATTTATTTCTGTGAAGTTTTCTGTGCGGCGGATTACATCCTCGGGGCCGTCGTAGTCGCCGAAAACAAGGGTGTGCATCAGCATTGCCCTGGACGCAGGCTCGTTGAACCAAGCCATATTCAACTCCGGCTCAGGTTCGCAAGCTCCTAAGAATGACCACTTTCCGTCTGTCCAAACTTCTACCCAAGCATGGTTGTCATCCGTATGCGCCCACCTCGGAGTGTAGACCTGTCGTGCAGGTATGCCGACTGTACGCATGGCTGCAACCGTAAAGGTCGACTCTTCTCCGCAACGTCCTTCGCCGTTCAGCATCGACGCGAGCGGTGACGACGTTCTGGCATCTGACGGCGTATATGTTACCTTTTCATGGCACCAATGGTTGATTTCCAAGGCCGCATCATGCATCGAGAGACCATTTACGCGTGCTTTCAATGTGTCATAATACATCGTCCTGAAATCGTCCAGTCTCTCGTTGTTTACGCGGACCGGCAGGACGAAGTGCTTGAACAGCTGGTCGTTAAGCTGTTTTCCCCACGGCATCTCTCGCCTGGCCTTCAACGCCACTTCAGCATTGGCCTTAAAAAAATCTTCGCTATAATCGCCCTTGTCAGCGATGCTCATGTACTCGTAAAGGAAACTTACGGCATCGTTCACCGTCATCTCTTTTGCGCAACCGCTGAGAACCAGGATCGTCGCGGTCATAGTCAAGGCTAATTGTTTCAGTGTCATATGTTTAATGTTCTGTAGCATGATGTACGCTATTATATAATTGTTTGAAATTCAATTCCTCTTTCGAAACTTTGTTCCCCACGATGACTGTCAGGATTCTGGCGTATGGAGACTGGTTTTTACCCATGGTGACTTTTAAGTGCATTTTACTGTCTCTCAGAACTTTAACGTCATTCAGTTCGATTTCTCCCATACCGTCGAACCTCGGGAAAGACATATAAGTTGATTTCCCGTTTTGTTTCACGAATCCGCTGACGAGAATTCCGTTCAGCATGACCCCGGTCACGTTCCAATCGTCGTTGCTGAAATTCACCTCCGCCGTCCCGCCACCGACGCTGATCTCGACTTCCGTCTGCGACGGCCCGATCTCCTCGACGAAAACCCGCGAATTGCAACTGCCCGCCGCCAGAAGAAAAGCTGTCGCCACCATGGTTCGGGTCAATGCCTTTTTTATGTCAATGCCAATTTTTGTCATGTATAGCTTCGAATTTGTCCAAAGATACTTAAATTACGATGACAGTTGCTATTTCTTCATATAAAACGTATTCTTTTCGCTAAATTTTCATAAATTTGAAGATAGGTATACTTACTATAGTAAAATTTTTTAGTTATGAATACACATGTTGTGATAATGGCAGGAGGTATCGGAAGCAGGCTTTGGCCTGTCAGCACTCCTGAAATGCCTAAGCAATTTATAGATTTGCTTGGTGTAGGCAAATCACTCATACAGCTTACAGTAGAACGCTTTTTGCCGGTGTGCAATCATTCTGGAATCTGGGTGGTGACATCGGAAAAATACGTGGACACGGTACGTAAACAGCTGCCGAGAATTCCTGAAGACCAGATACTTGCGGAGCCAGTGCCTCGCAACACTGCTCCATGTATCGCTTATGCTTGTTGGAAAATCATGCAGAAAGATCCTGACGCTAATATCGTAGTTACTCCTTCAGATGCATTGGTCTTGAAGACCGGTAAGTTCGCGGACTCCATCAGGAAGGCATTGAACTTTACAGAAAGTTCGGACAGTATCGTCACTATAGGTATTCATCCCGACAGGCCTGAGACTGGCTACGGATATATTTGCTCGACCTCTACGGAGGAGGATAAGATCGTGAAGGTCAGTGAGTTCAAGGAGAAACCAGATAAGGCTACGGCCGAGAAATATCTGGCTGCAGGCAACTATTTCTGGAATGCGGGCATTTTCGTGTGGTCGGTCAAGACTATCGTGAAGGAGTTGCGCAAGTTCGCTCCGCAGATTACTGACATCATGGACAAATTGTCAAAATCTTTCGGAACACCGGATGAAAAATCAGCATTGACAGAACTCTTCCCTAAATGCGATAAGATTTCTATCGACTATGCGGTGATGGAAAAGTCTGATTCTATTTATGTTATAGCCTCTGACCTGGAATGGTCGGACCTTGGAAGCTGGACTTCTGTGGGCAAGCAGATTCAGGCGGATCCGCAGGGAAATAAGCCTGTCGGACCGGATGTGCGTCTTTTTGGGTGCGAGAATTGCATAGTACATGCCGGAGATTCGAAAATGGTAGTAGTCGAAGGCTTGAAGGATTATATCGTGGCGGAGAAAGGCGGTAATGTTCTCGTCTGCCCGATTTCGGATGAACAGAAAATTAAAGATTTTACCGCTGATAAATAATTGATATTATGCGAATTGCGATTGTAGGAACAGGTTATGTGGGACTTGTGAGCGGAACATGTTTCGCTGAGATGGGTGCTGATGTCACTTGTGTGGATATAGATAAAGACAAGATTTCACGTCTGGAGAAGGGTGACATTCCTATTTATGAGCCCCAGCTCGATGAGATGGTCCTGAGGAATGTGAAGGAATGCAGGCTCCATTTCACGACGGATCTTAGAGAGTGTCTGGATGATGTGGAAGTGGTGTTCAGTGCTGTGGGTACGCCTCCTGACGAGGATGGAAGTGCGGATTTGAAATATGTGCTGGATGTGGCCCGTACGGTGGGCAAGAATATGAAGGATTATGTTCTTCTTGTCACCAAATCTACTGTGCCTGTGGGAACTGCCGCGAAGGTGCGTGCTGTGATTAAGGAAGAGCTCGATGCACGTGGTTTGGATATTCCTTTCGATGTGGCTTCCAATCCGGAGTTCCTGAAGGAAGGTTCTGCCATAAAGGACTTTATGAGTCCTGACCGTGTGGTGGTCGGCGTGGATTCCGAACGTGCCAAGGATCTGCTTACCAGATTGTATAGGCCTCTGATGCTCAAGAGTTTCCGTGTTATGTTTACGGATATCGCTTCTGCTGAGATGATTAAATATGCAGCCAATTCGATGCTTGCTACCCGTATCAGTTTCATGAATGATATTGCGAATTTGTGTGAGAAGGTCGGTGCTGATGTTAATATGGTAAGGCAGGGCATCGGTGCTGATTCGAGAATCGGAAGCAAGTTCCTGTATCCTGGTTGCGGATATGGCGGAAGTTGCTTTCCTAAGGATGTAAAGGCATTGATCCGAACCGCTCAGAAAAATGGTAGCAGGATGCGGGTGCTGGAGTCGGTGGAGGAGGTGAACGAGGAGCAGAAGCGGCTGGTGTTCAAGAAGTTATACCGTCATTATGGGGGAGAACTTCGCGGTTTGAAGATCGCTTTGTGGGGACTCGCTTTCAAGCCTGATACGGATGACATGCGCGAGGCCACTTCTCTGGTGACGATCGACCTTCTTACGAAGGCGGGTTGCGAAGTCGTTGTGTATGACCCGGTTGCGATGGATGAATGTCGCAGGAGAGTAGGGGATAAGGTGACTTACGCGGCTGATATGTACGAAGCTGTGGATGGCGCTGATGCTTTGCTGATGCTTACGGAGTGGAAGCAGTTCAGGATGCCGCAGTGGGATAAAGTTAAAGAATTGATGAAAAAGCCGCTTGTTATCGACGGTAGGAATATTTATGATCCGGAGTCTATGTTCGAGGCTGGATTTACCTATTCTTGTATAGGAAGAAAATAAATGGAACGCCCTCATTTTAAAACAGTTGTCATTTCCGATGTCCATATCGGATCCCGACATTCCAAGGTTAAGGAAGTCACTGAGTTTCTTTCTGCCGTGGACTGTGACCGTCTGATTATGGATGGAGATATAATCGACGGATGGCAACTGAAAAACTCGGAGGATAAGTGGACTACTGTCCATTCTGCTTTCTTTTATGTCATCATGAAGATGATGGAGAAGCATAATACCGAGGTTATTTATATCGCCGGAAATCATGATGATTTCTTGGATGCGTTAGTTCCGTCGAAGATGTTCAATATCATGCTGGTGCATGAGTATATCATAAGGGAGAAGGCTCATTCTTATGTGATTATTCATGGTCATGCGTTCGACAGTATCACTGCGCAGTTTACCTGGATTGCGAAGTTGGGTGACTTGGCGTATAATTTACTGTTGAAGTTCAACAATATCTGGAATCGGGCCCGTCTGAGGCATGGAAAGGAGTATTATTCTTTTTCTCAGGTCCTTAAGCATAAGGTAAAGCAGGCGGTGTCTGCGATTTCCGGTTTTGAGTCTGATTTGGCGTCTTTTGCGAAGGCAAAGGGCTGTGACGGAATTATTTGCGGACATATTCATCATCCGGAGGACAAGATGCTGAAGGGAGGAATCCATTACCTGAACTCCGGTGATTGGGTGGAGTCTCTGACGGCGCTTGTGGAGGATTATGAGGGACGTTGGAAGATTGTAAAATATTCAGATATAGTGCGATGAAGGTTCTGTTTATCATACAGGGAGAGGGCCGCGGTCATCTTACGCAGGCCATGACGATGGAGAGGCTGCTGATGTCTCATGGACATGAGGTGGTGGGGATGCTCGTGGGGAAGAGTGAGTCTCGCAAGTTGCCGGCTTTTTTTACTGATAATGTGCATGCGCCGATTTCGTATTTCGAGACTATCAATTTCGTGACGGCTAGTTCGGACAAGAAGCCGGATGCGTTGAAGACGATTTTGTTCAATGTCGCTGTCTCCCCGAAGTTTTTCCCGTCTGTGAGTCTTATCCGTTCGCAGATTAAGGAGAGCGGGGCTGATATTGTGGTGAATTTTTATGAGTTGCTGGGAACTATAGGTTATGAGTTGTCCGGCAAGTCGGTTCCGATGGTTTGTATAGCTCATCAGTTCCTGTTCTTGCACGATGATATGCATATTCCTGAGTTCGGGTACGAGGGGCATATTGCGTTGAATTTGTTTTCGCGCGCGATAGCCGGTTCCGCGACGAAGTTGCTGGCTTTGTCGTTCAGGCCAATGCCGGATGATCCCGGTCATAAGATTAAGGTGGTTCCGCCGTTGCTCAGGCCGGAGGTCTTGGCGATTCGTGATACGTCCGATTTCCGCAAGGGGGATTATATTCTCGGCTATATGCTGAATGCGGGTTTCGCGGAGGAGGTCAATGCCTGGCATGATGCTCATCCTGAGGTACCGCTGCATTTTTTCTGGGACAATGCTGCTGAGGCTCCGGTGAAGGTTGTGGATGATACTCTAAGTTTCTATTACCTTGATGACAAGGAGTTTATAAGACAGATGGCCGGCTGCATGGCATATGCGTCGACTGCCGGTTTCGAGTCGATTTGCGAGGCTATGTATCTTGGCAAGCCGCTGATGATGGTGCCGTCTCACATAGAGCAGAAGTGCAATGCGTTCGATGCCACGAAGTTCGATGCTGCCGTAGAGTCTGACAAGTTCGACCTCAGTGTCCTGCTTAACTTCTCGCAAAACGGTTTCGTTCCCGACGAGGGTTTCCCACAATGGGCCCTTTCAGCCGGTGACATCATCATCCGTGAACTCGAGGCGTTGGTGGCAAAGTAGTGGACCTCTGACGAGAGGGGTGACGATAATCCGCCGACCCCTGGACCGAGGCGTGGATATTGTCACGGCATCGGTAATCTTTCGATCGATACATTATCTTGTAACGTCAGCGACCGGAGGTACCGGCGGAGACCTTCGCTGGCGCTCATCCCTCCGGCTGTCGCCGGCACCTCCCATTTACGAGGTCATGGGTGACCACGGGTCTCCGCCGGAACCTCCAGTCGCCTCTCAATATCCACATGGAGCAAGGGGCTCTGGGAGTCGGCACGGCCCCTCTTTGTAATGCATTGACAAC
>OIXA01000045.1_pt1 | contig 140472 bp, 115 predicted proteins | sample 1587721 | NCBI WGS metagenome assembly OIXA01 (sample SAMEA3888900, study PRJEB22519) | human gut metagenome | biome: human gut; feature: human-associated habitat; material: faeces | place: Denmark | collected 2013 | reverse complement strand
CTCAGTACTACTTCCTCTCTGGCTTCACAGCTAAGTTGGCAGGTACAGAGCGCGGCATCACAGAGCCGACTCCGACATTCTCAGCTTGCTTCGGTCAGGCATTCCTCGAGTTGCACCCGACAAAGTACGCTCAGGAGCTCGTTAAGAAGATGGAGAAGAACAACGCTAAGGCTTACCTCGTAAACACTGGCTGGAACGGTACAGGCAAGCGTATCTCTATCCGCGACACACGTGGTATCATCGACGCTATCCTCAACGGAGACATCGACAAGGCTCCTACAAAGCAGATCCCGATGTTCGACTTCAAGGTTCCGACAGAGCTTCCTGGTGTAGCTACTGAGATTCTTGATCCGCGCGACACTTACGCTGAGGCTTCTCAGTGGGAGGAGAAGGCTAAGGACCTCGCTGCTCGCTTCATCAAGAACTTCGCTAAGTACACAAACAACGAGGCTGGTAAGGCTCTCGTAGCTGCTGGTCCCCAGCTCTAATCTTTCAGACGAAGATAAAGACTAAATAAAAAAGGTCTGTTTCCTGTTATCGGGAGACAGACCTTTTTTTGGTGCCTATAGTGCGGGGATTTTTGTTTATTCGTTTTTTATTTATAACTTTGCGAGTCGAAATAACAATTATCAGAAGCGTATGAATGATTTTGAGCGTCTTTTCAGCAGACTCTATCCGCGTGTGAAGCTGTTTGCCATGCAGCTATTGAAGCGTGAGGACGAGGCAGAAGATGTGGCACAGAATGTCTTCGCTAAGCTGTGGCTTATGCCAGAGAAGTGGAGCGAGGACAATGTGGACAGCTATGTCTTCGTGATGACTCGCAATCATGTACTCAACGTAATCCGCTACCACAGGCTACATGAATCGGGGGGGGTAAATTCTGACGACAACGCAGACGCAACCCTGCCATCCGAACTGGGTGCAGACGATCCACTGTATTATGAAGAGGCATTGCTGTTGATGCGCCTTACGCTCGACCGTATGCCCGAACGCCGCCGTCAGATATTTGAGATGAGTCGTATGCATGGATTGTCCAATGCTGAGATAGCCGAGCAATTGCAGCTGTCAGTGCGCACCGTAGAGCATCAGATATATCTCGCATTGAAAGAGCTTAAGAAGACTATGCTGCTCTTCGTTTTGCTCGCCGGAATATAAGCAATCAGCGGCAAAAACATAAAAAATCAAGAAAAACACATTTTTTTTATTTTTTCCTTAAGTAGTCCTTGTCCTACATGTGTGTTATATATGTATGACAGAGACAAACGGTATACATAAATATATAAATCGCATTATGCGCCTCTTCGCCCACGGCGACTTTGGTAGCTCTGCCACCAGCCATTTCCATAAGTGGTTGGCTGATGACAAACACCGTGAAGAGAAGGACGAGGCCATGGAGCAACTTTGGGACGAGACGGCATTCACCTCTGCCAATATCAGCCAAAAGCAGACCAATGATGCTTATGCCCAGTTGTGTGCCACTGTAGGTATCGGTCAGCAAAACAACGGAATGGACATTCCGGCAGACGCTATCGACCGTCGCCGTATCAAGGCAGTACGCTGGTTGCGGTTCTGGCAGTCGGCAGCAGCAGTGTTCATAATAGCAATAGGTATGTTGGGCTATATGCTTTACAATACCGACACGCAAGGCTCCGACCTTCTGCAAAGCCACACCCCCGTAGCCCAGACCCGACAGATGGTGTTGCCCGACGGCACCGTAGTGAAGCTCAACTCATGCAGTGCGTTGCTCTATCCCAACCGCTTCGACGGCCACACACGTAGCGTATACCTGATGGGTGAGGCAAGCTTCAAGGTGGCTCACGACAAGAAGCATCCGTTCATCGTCAAGACCAACGACATGCAGGTGACCGCACTCGGCACCGAGTTTAACGTGTCGGCTTATCCCGACGACCATAATGTGGAGTCGACACTGATAGAAGGTAGTGTCAAGGTAGACTGCAATGACATGCACAGCAGTGTGATCTTACAGCCGGGCGAGATGATAGCATACAATCGTGACACCCATAAGTATGAGGTGATGACACCCAATATAGCCGACATCACGGCATGGCAACGAGGCGAGGTGGTGCTTAAGGAGAAGACGCTGGCACAGATATTCTCCATACTTGAGCGCAAATATCCATACTCGTTCCACTATAGTATGCACCGCATAGGCAACGACCGATACACCCTCCACTTCCCCGACAACGCTCCGATAAAGGACGTTATGGACGTGATAGTACGCGTCACGGGCAAGCACGCCTATCGAATAGATGGCGACAACTGCTACTTCTACAACAAGTAATGTCGTGAGACATACTCTGATTTAATGAAAGACTAATTTACACCTCTATATTTACCACTGCCTAAAAATTTACGATAGAATTAAACCTATATATAAACTAATATTACTAACAATGAGTAAAAGACAACGAACAGTGGCCATGGTCTTAAGGACTATGTGCTTCTCGGCGCTGCTGCTGGCTTCGCAGACAGCAGCAATGGCACAAAGCCGAGCCCGTGTCACAATCAAGAAGAGCAACACGACCATTGTGGAAGCTCTCAAGCAAATCGAGAAACAGACAGGTATGTTTGCAGAGTACAACCATACCCAGTTGAACAAAAAGCCAGGTATCAACGTCAACCTGCATAACGCAACGGTTGACGAGGCACTGCAAAGAGTGCTTAGTGGTAGCGGATTCAGCTACCAGATAAAGGGCGACCAAATCATCATCGTTCCCGCTGGTGCTACAGAGAAGCAGCGCACCAATGGAGCAAAACAGCAAAACGGCAAGAAACAGCGCATTCAGGGACGCGTGCTCGACAAGGACGGCATGCCTCTTATCGGCGTGAGTGTACGCACCGAGGGTACGGGCAACGAAGGAACAGTGACCGATATGGACGGTAATTTCTCGTTTGAGGGTACCGCCGGACGCCATATCGTGGTGTCGTACATCGGCTACAAGAACCAGACACTGAAGGCTGGCGAGAACATGAACATAGTATTGCAGGAGGACTCAAAGCTTCTGGGCGACGTTGTGGTGACAGCCCTCGGTATCAAGCGCGAACAGAAGGCACTGTCGTACAACGTGCAACAGCTCAAGGGCGACGAACTCAACAACGTAAAGGATGCCAACTTTGCCAACTCGCTCGTTGGTAAGGTTGCAGGTGTGCAGATTAACAGCGGTGCGTCGGGTGCCGGTGGTAGTGTGCGCGTAGTTATGCGTGGTGCTAAGTCAATCGAAAAAGACAACAACGTACTGTATGTTATTGACGGTATACCAATGTACAACCACTCATTTGGCGGTACGGGTGGTTCTTATGCCCAGCAGACGGGTTCTGAAAGTTCTGCCGATATCAACCCTGAAGACATTGAATCAATAAATATGCTTACGGGTCCGTCGGCTGCCGCCCTTTATGGTAGCGACGCTGCCAATGGTGCTGTTATTATCAACACCAAGCGTGGAGCCAAAGACCGCACTACTGTGACCGTATCGAACAGCACTATGTTCTCTACAGCTACTATGCTGCCAGAGACACAGAGCAAATATGGCACAAGTACAGGACTGATGAACTGGGGCGCTGAGGTGAGCAGCGACTTCGATCCTGCCAAATTCTTCAATACTGGTTCGAGCATTATCAACTCGGTAGCACTTTCTACCGGCAACAGCAAAAACCAGACATACATTTCGGCTTCTACTACAAATACACAGGGTATTATTGTAGGCAACAAGTACGACCGTTACAACTTCACAGCACGCAACACTACATCGTTGCTCGACGACAAACTTGTAATCGACTTCGGTGCAAGCTATATCCTGCAGAAAGACCAGAACATGGTTTCGCAGGGTAAGTACTACAACCCGTTGCCCGCACTGTATCTGTTCCCACGCAGCGACAATTTTGACGAAGTGCGCAACTTTGAGCGTTGGGATCCGGTGCTGGGATACAATACACAATACTGGCCATACGGTGAGGGTGCACATTCGCTGCAGAACCCGTACTGGATACAGAAGCGCATGAACCGCACTACAGACAAGACACGCTATATGTTCAACGCATCGGTGAAGTACAACATCTTCGACTGGATGAATGTGACCGGACGTGTACGTGTGGATAACTCAGAATATCGCATACGTAACAAGATGTATGCATCGACCCTCACTACATTCTGCGACTCGAACGGTGGATATGAGGATCAGACTCAGCACGACAAGTCGGTATACGGCGATATCATGCTCAACATTAACAAGACATTGTTCAACGACTACTCGGTAGCTGCCAATATCGGTGCTTCTATCAACGACCAGCGTTTTGAGGCGGCTGGCGGTGCCGGCAACCTCCTGCTCACCAACCACTTTGCAATGAACAATATCAACTATGAGAGCAAGTATAAGCCAATACAGAGTGGATGGCACGACCAGACACAGTCGATTTTCGCTTCGCTCGAATTAGGCTACAAGAGCATGCTCTACCTTACAATGACAGGACGTAACGACTGGGCATCGCAGTTGGCATTCTCTAATCAGTCATCGTTCTTCTACCCGTCGGTAGGTATGTCGGCTGTGGTTTCGAACATGGTGAAGATGCCGAAGGGCATCGACTTCCTCAAGGTGCGTGCTTCGTACTCGAAGGTGGCATCTGCATTCAGTCGCTTCCTCTCTAACCCGAGCTACACATACAACAACCAGACCCACCAGTGGCAGAAACCTAACACGGCTCCGCTCGACAATATGAAGCCTGAGGACACTAAGTCGTGGGAGCTCGGTTTGAACGCCAAGTTCCTCAACAACACTATAAACTTCGACCTCACTCTCTATCGTTCGAACACTTATCATCAGACTATCTATGCTGCATCAAGCTCAAGTTCGCTCTACAATCGCAAGATTGAGCAGACTGGTAATATCCAGAACCAGGGTATAGAGCTGGCTGTTGGATATAACAACCAGTGGGGCAAGCTGGGCGTACAGTCGAACCTGACATACACCATCAACCAGAACCGTATCAAGCAGTTGTCGCCCGACAGCCGCAACAACAAGGGTATCCCCGAAATACAGAAGGACTATCTCGGCGCAAGCTCGGTAGCTCCTCAGGTAATACTGTACGAGGGCGGCTCGATGAGCGATATATACATCAAGCACGAACTGGCACGCGACAACAACGGTGCGATACTCCTTGACAAGAACGGCAACCTCTCAATAATGGAAACAGAGCCACGCAAGGCAGGCAGTCTGGCACCTAAGTACAACTTGGGATGGAGCAACACTATCAAATATGACGGATTGTCGCTCGGATTCGTACTCACAGCACGTGTAGGCGGACTTTGCTATTCGGCAACACAGGGTATTCTCGACTACTATGGAGCATCGCAGGCTACTGCTGACGCTCGCGACGCTGGCGGTATAGCTATTAACAATGGTACTGTACCAGCGCAGAACTACTATCAGACCATTTCATCGGCTGAAGGCGGATATGGAGCCTACTATCTGTACAGCGCTACCAACGTACGTTTGCAGGAACTGAGTCTGTCGTACGACCTGCCTAAGCGCTGGTTCGGTGGCAAGATGCGCGCTTCTGTAGGATTTGTGGCACGCAACCTTTGGATGATTTACTGCAAGGCACCGTTCGACCCCGAACTCTCAGGAGCCACAAGCAGCACATATTATCAGGGTGTGGACTACTTCATGCAGCCCTCAACGAGAAACTTCGGATTCAACGTGAAATTACAATTCTAAAAAACGAACACTACAATGAAACATATAAATAAGATGGTATTGTCTGTTGTTCTCGGCGCTTCGGCTCTGACGGCATGTACAGACAATTTCGAGAAATACAACTCCGACCCATACGCTATATATAAGGCCGACCCGTCAGTACTGCTGCCGGCAATGATTGAACCGGTGATGTATGTACAGCAGAACAACTCGCAGATGATTGACCAGATGGTGGGTGCACTCGGTGGATACATGACATGTTCAAACCGTTGGGGCGGACAGAATTTCGACACATACAATGCGTCGGATGGATGGAATGCTATTCCGTTCAATACCACATACGAAAACCTCGTGAACATCTTTGACGTAGAGAAGGCTACAAACAAGGCAGGTCACTACTATGCTATGGCTTTGCTGCTCAAGGCTTCAGCCCTGATGCGTGTAGCTGACTGCTATGGTGGTATTCCGTACAGCTCGGTGGCCAATAACTCTTTCCGCACTGGCTACGATACACCAGAGGAAACATACAAGAACATTATTGCAGATCTACGTCAGTCTGCTACGATACTCTATCAGTACTCAGTGGCTTATCCTGCCAGCCGTCCGCTTGGTAACGCTGATCCTATTTATCAAGGAGATTATGCGATGTGGGCACGTCTTGCAAACTCGCTTGCTCTGCGCGCTGCTATTCGTACAGACGACCGCCAGGCTGCTGAGGAAGTATGCGAGAGCCCTGCCGGACTGATTGAAAACAACAGCCAGAATGCTCTTGTGGATCCAGGTGTTCAGGGCAACCCTTATCAGCTGGCTTCAGCAAGCTGGGGCGACTTGCGTATAAGCTCATCTATCGTCGACTATATGCAGGGTTACAACGATCCGCGTATGGAGTCTTACTTCACCAAGTCATCTTTTGACGCAACACGCTACATTGGTATGCGTAGCGGTGAGGCAGGATTTGACAAGGCTTTGGTGAGCGGCTACTCACAAATTAATGCTACTGCATCGACAAAGATGCCGGTGTGTCTGGCTGCGGAAGTTTGTTTCCTGCGTGCAGAGGGTGCGCTGAAGGGATGGAACATGGGCGGATCAGCTCAGGAATTTTACGAGCGTGGCATACGTTTGTCGATGGAGCAGTATGGAGTAGATGCTACGACAATAGAGGCGTATATAGTTGACGACACGCATACCCCCGAAGGTCATGCAAACGATCCGCGCGGTTCAAAATACAATTACAACCGACAGACTAAGGTGAAGGTTAAGTGGGATGCAGACAACAGCCAGCAGAATCTGGAGCGTATCATCACACAGAAGTGGATTGCCAACTTCCCACTTGGACTGGAGGCTTGGGCTGAATATCGTCGCACGGGATATCCGGAACTTGCACCAGCTATCAGCAACATGAACCAGTCAGTAATCACTGATATGCAGCGTGGAATGCGTCGTCTGCGTTACCCGTACACAGAGCGCGACCTTAACCGCGAGAACTACGACAAGGCTGTACAGCAGCTGGGTGGTCCGGACAATGAGGCTACCGATTTGTTTTGGGCAAAAAAGAAGTAAAAACCTAACAACGTAATCAAATTATGAGAAAGATATTCTACTGCCTCACAGCCGCTCTCGCTATGGCTTTCGCCTCTTGCAGCGACTGGACTGAACCCGAGGCCAAACAAATGACACGCTATAACAACACCGAAATAGCGAAGACAGAGACTTATTATAAGGCTCTGCGTGACTGGAAGAAGACCAAACACTCTATCACCTTCGGATGGTATGGAGGATGGAGCGACCCTGCAGCTTCAACTGCCAACATGCTCTCGGGTATTCCCGACTCGATGGACGTTGTATCATTGTGGGACGGAGCTACCAACCTGTCGGAAGGTAAGCGTAAGGACCTTGAATTTGTACAGAAGGTGAAGGGCACAAAGATTGTGATGTGTAGCTTCACAAAATGGGTGGGCGACGGTGTTACTCCTGCTGAGTATAATGAGTCGACCGAAAAGCGCCACGAGTTCTGGGGCTGGAAAGACGGCGATCAGGAGTCTAAGGAGGCTGCCGTACGCAAGTATGCACAGGCATTCCTCGACACAATTGCCAAGTACAACTACGACGGCTTTGACATCGACTACGAGCCTCACTATGGCTATGGTGGCGAGTTGGCAAGCAGCCAAGATTTGATGAAGGTATTTATCCTTGAATTGGCTAAGGAACTTGGCCCGATGTCGCCAAATCCGGAGAAACTTCTTATTGTGGATGGTGAACCTGAGTTCTTGCACACCGAGTTGGGCCCATACTTGAGCTACTTCGTAATTCAGGCATATCATGAGTCGGAATCGGGACTCGACGGTCGTTTGAATAAGGGTATCAACAAGTTTAAGTCTGTGCTCGACGAGGAGACTATTACTAACCGCTACGTCATGACTGAGAACCTTGAGAGTGCTATGGACTGCTTGGCTGGAGGCTATACATTCAGAAAGCGCGATGGCAGAGCTGCTTCATATAAGTCGCTTGAGGGTTTTGCACGTTGGCAGCCTCTCAATGGCTATCTTAAGGGTGGTTGCGGAGGCTATCATTTCGACGGTGAGGCTGCAAACACTCCAGCTTACAAGTGGATGCGCAACGCTATTCAGGTGATGAATCCCGCCGTTATCAAATAATATGACCTAATACAAAAAAGAGATGAAAAAGATATTATTGACATTAATAGCCACCGTGGCCACGCTCACTGCGTGTAACGATGCCGATTATAAGATAATCGAAAACGGTGCATATATAAATGAAAGCCTTTCGGCTAAGAGCGCAAAGGTGATTATCACAGACGAGGGTGGTTCTACAGAAATAACACCATGTCTGTCAAGTGCCGCGCCTAAGGACTGCAAGTTCCGACTTGAGGTAGACGAGAAGGTGCTGGAAGAGTATAACGAGAAGCAGAGTACGGGTTTTGTGACTTTGCCTGAAGGACAGTATGAGATACCTAACGAGATAATCATCAAGAAGGGCGAATATACAGCCGACCCAGTGAAGATAAACATCAAGCCTCTCACAGAGGATATGATTGGCGAGATATTCGCTTTGCCGTTGCGTCTTGTTAGCGAGGACGGTGCAGTGCCGGCTATGCCGCAGACCAGTGCTTTTGTTATCACTACTGAGGCTATCACAACTTCAACTTTGCCACAGTTCTATGGTGCTCCAATGTTGAGATCTGAAATGCCTAAGGGACCTGAAACTTATAGTGAGTATACTATTGAGGTGAAGTTCCAGGTTGAGAACATGTACAACCGCGACCGTGCGGTATTTGTAAACCGTGGCGACAACCTCAACTTTGTATTGCTGCGTTTTGAGGACCCACAGAGAGACAATAACGACCATAAGGCACACTCGCTTGTGCAGATTGTAGGACGCAACCGTCTGTATATGAATCCGTCGTTCTCGTTTGTACCTAACAAGTGGCAGCATCTGGCACTGACATGCGACGGATCGCAGTACAAGCTCTATATCAATGGCGCATTTGCTGGTGTGAAGGACATCCCTGCAGGACCTACTACATTCCAGAAGTTCGAATGGTTTACAAGAGGCGATGAGTCAAGTAGCTTCTGGGGCAGCTGTAAGATTCTGATGGCTGAGGCACGTGTATGGTCGGTATGCCGTACTGAGGCTCAGATACAGAACAATATGGCTACAGTAAGTGCCAAGTCGAAGGGACTTGAGGCTTATTGGCGCATGAACGACGGTACTGGCAATACTTATGCAGACTGCACCGGCCATGGACATACTCTGACAAGCGAGTACAGCTATACTCCGAAATGGGTTGAGGGTGTGAAGTCGACCGATGAAAGCACCCCATGGCAGTAATGAACATTCGATTCAACATTAAAAGAAACAAGTTATGTTTAAACACATAAAGAATTATATACCCGTGGCAGCTGCATTGCTGTCACTGGGTGTGTTCACCGCATGTAGCGATGACGACAACGTAGAGCAGGACGAGTGGACAGCCACATACGTATATCTGCAGCGTACCGACTTCCTTGAGTCGGACAGCAAGGAGTTCTCATTGATGCATACTCCGCTTGAACTGTCGGGCAATGTTGATATGGAATTCTCTGCAAAGATACAGAAGACTTCCAATCATGATATCAGTGTGGAGGTAGGCGTTGAGGGTAGCGACAATCTGCCGTCTACAAGCTATAAATTTATTGACCGCGAAGGCAATCAGCTCGCTTCGAACATGCTGACTATCAAAGCAGGACAGACTTCTTCGGACACTATCCGTATGGTGCTTGACGACCTGTCGCCTCTGGCTGGCATTGATGGTGAAGTAAGGGAGAATGGATGTATCAAGATTGACAAAATCATAACAGATACACCAAACACTCTAGTGGCAACCAATCCGAAAATGAAGCAGCTCGACTTTAGTGTAGTCAAGGACAAGAAGCGTTATGTTATCTTGGGCAACGTGCCGACCGGCAGCGTTCAGGTGCCACTGACTGCTGAGGCTCTGACTGTGAGCGGAGCAAAATGGAATACTGATCCGAAGAGCTTGGTAGACGGTAAATCAGACTCGTATGTAATGTTCTATGGTGATACCGAGAAGGGTATACAGATTGACCTTGGTGAGGAGAGAACCGTGACAGCTATTCAGACAGATTATATGTATTCAAGTTATGGTAGCAGCAACGTAACAGTGATGTGTGCCGATGGCGATGAGTGGAAGGAAATTGGTACGCTTGACGTAACTGGCCAGACACAGATTATTAACCTGCTGGGCAAGCCCAAGTCACGCTATCTGTATATCAGACTGAACAAATGGTTCAGCGCTTGGGGTTACATCTATATGACTCAATTACGTGTATATGCCGAATAATTAAAAAGCAAGGTATATACAGAACTAGGAACTATGACACAGGTTTATAGTTAGATAAGATTGTAAATTTTTTTTGGCGTATCCGGGCAGTGATGTCGGGATACGCTTTTTGTTTATCTGGCATATTAGCATCCAGTAAAAGCGTCGTATCATGCCATGATACGATCGTTTCATGGCATGATACGACTGTTTCAAGACACGCAACACTGCTTTATATCACGTCCATGATATTAGTGTTACGATTGTAAAGGGACACGTAACTTTATTGGCATACGGCTTCTACTTCCTGCACTTGTTCGGGATCGAAGTGTCGGTCGCCGGTTATTGTAATTCGCCGCATGTAGCTGGCGGTAAAACGACAATAAGCCTGTTCGTCCATTTCGCCGCTACATATATACTCCATACCATTAATATATATATGCTCGCCACGTTGGCAACCACGCAACGTGACACGCACAAAGCCGTAGAAACCGGGCGAGAAGTCGTAGGTGACGGAATGGTCGGTGCGGTCGAAGAATCGCGGACTGATAATTCTGCGCACCCGCACGGCGTCATCGCTCAATACATTATATAATAGGTGGTTGTAGCCATATATGCTTTCAGCAGTTGTTCCGTAGTCTTTATTTACGCTGTGACGGCTTGTTTCTGTTGCTGCTACTGATTGCCACATTGGGGTGATAATGTCTCTGTAGGATGGAAATGAAGCCTGCTGGAGGCTCTTGTCTGTTAGTTCGCCATCGGCTGTAAGGCGCGTTGAGGCTGCCAAGCATGTCCATCCGTCAATATTGCAAGAAGCAAACGGAAGGCCGTTGCTTTTTTTTCCGTAGAAACATACTGAGAGTTTTGGCGCACGCATAGTGGCTGTGGGAGCAAGAAGCAGGGCTATAGTATTGGAGTCGGTACGAAGAAATCGTGTCACATCGAATGTAAAGGACACGGTAGGATGGTCTGTATCGACGTGGCGGGGCATATAAAGCGCTGTAGACACGTTGCGACTGTTGACATAAAGAATGAAGCGTGAGTCGGATGCAACGCACACAGAGGCGTGTTTTGGAGGATTACGGGCAATGAATGTGCGACGAAACCATACACACGACGAGTCTGTAGATGATGGCGATGTCATCCACTCTGTGCCGAACTGCTGCGCATGGGCAGCTGTAAGAGATAACAGAAGAAGAATGAATGTATGGAGTAGGCGCATGGAGAGTTGAAAGTTGAGAGTTGAAAGTTGAGAGTTGAAAGAAAAATGAGAGTTGAAAATTGAGAGTTGAGAGTTATGATTACTGACGATAAACGTCAAATATTAATGCATTACAGTCAATGCATATCATAACTTTCAACTCTCAATTTTCAACTCTCAACTTATACAAACACTACGCGTCGATATTGGCGTAGGTAGCGTGTTCTTCGATAAATTTACGACGTGGCTCTACATCGTCGCCCATAAGCATAGAGAATATCTCGTCGGCTTCGGCTGCATTTTCGATGGTAACCTGCTTGAGCAGTCGTGTCTGTGGGTCCATTGTTGTCTCCCAAAGCTGCTCGGGGTTCATCTCACCAAGACCTTTATAGCGCTGTGTGTGAACCGACTTGCCGTCCTCAACACCACCGGCATACTTGTCGAGGAATGCCTGGCGCTGCTGCTCGGTGTAGCAATACTCCTTCACCTTGTTCTTGTAGGTGCAGAGATAGAGCGGCGGGTTGGCGATGTAGAGGTGACCCTCCTGTATAACCTTAGGCATGAAACGATAAAAGAGTGTCATAATGAGCGTGTCGATGTGCGAACCATCGACGTCGGCATCGGTCATGATGATAATCTTGTCGTATCGCAGCTTGTCGATGTTGGCTTCCTTGTCCTCCTCGCCGTCAACGCCGAAGCGTACGCCGATGCTCTGGATGATGTTCATAACCGACTCCGACTCGAACACCTTGTGCCACATTACCTTCTCGACATTGAGAATCTTACCGCGCAGAGGCAGGATGGCTTGAGTGTAGCGGTCGCGTCCCTGCTTGGCAGAACCGCCGGCCGAGTCACCCTCGACGAGGAATATCTCGCACTTCTTGGGGTCGCGGTTAGAGCAGTCGGCAAGTTTGCCTGGGAGTCCACCACCAGTCATCGGGTTCTTGCGCTGTACGCTTTCACGTGCCTTGCGTGCTGCGATACGTGCTGTGGCTGCAAGAATCACCTTGTCACATATCATCTTGGCCTCCTTGGGGTTCTCCTCAAGATAGTTGGCCAAAGCCTCGCCTACAGCTTGCTGTACGGCTCCTGCCACTTCGCTGTTGCCGAGCTTGGTCTTGGTCTGACCCTCAAACTGAGGTTCAGCCACCTTGATGGCGATTACGGCTGTGAGTCCTTCGCGGAAGTCCTCGCCTGCAATCTCTATCTTGGCTTTCTCAATCTGTTTTGATATTGTAGGGTCGGCATCGGCATATGCCTTCAACGTACGTGTCAGTGCGGCACGGAAACCGGTGAGGTGTGTACCGCCCTCGATGGTGTTGATGTTGTTGACGTATGAGTGGATGTTCTCCGAATAGTCGGTGTTGTACATCACTGCCACTTCGATAGGTATGCCCTGTTTCTCGGTCTTCAGATAGATGACGTCGTCGAAGAGGTGGGTGCGGTGACGGTCGACGTAGCGAACGAATTCCTTGAGTCCGTCCTTGGCGTGGAATACTTCCTCGCGTGTCTTGCCATCTTCGTTCGGGCGCATATCGCGCAGGGTGATGCGGATGCCGGCGTTGAGGAACGCAAGCTCACGCATACGGCGTGCTATGATGTCCCACTGGTAGTGGGTAGTGGTAAATATAGTCGGATCTGGCCAGAACTGCTGACGTGTACCGCGGAGTTCGGTCTCGCCTACTACCTTGACGGGGTAGAGTGGCTTGCCCTTCTCGTATTCCTGCTGGTAGATTTTACCGTTGCGGAACACCTGCGACTTCATATGTGTAGAGAGCGCATTAACGCAACTTACACCTACACCGTGCAAACCGCCGCTGACTTTGTATGAGCCTTTGTCGAACTTGCCTCCGGCGTGGAGCACAGTCATAACGACCTCAAGGGCTGATTTGTGCAGCTTCTCGTGCATGTCGACGGGGATACCGCGACCGTTGTCTTGAACTGTGATTGATTCGTCTTCGTTGATTGTAACCTCAATGTGGGTGCAGTAGCCAGCCATGGCTTCGTCGATAGAGTTGTCGACGGTTTCGTTGACAAGATGGTGAAGACCTTTCTCACTGATGTCTCCGATATACATTGCCGGACGCTTGCGTACGGCTTCAAGTCCTTCAAGAACCTGAATGTTACTGGCCGAGTAATTGCTCTCGGTGTTCTGTATTTCTGCCATTTTGATTTTTCTATGTTTAGATTACAAAAGTACTAAAATTATGCGAGTTAGGGAAATTTTGAGTATTAAAAAACGTCTAAAAAGGAACGTTGAATGGGCAGCGTAGGTAGGTGAATGAACAAAAAAGAGGTCATAATCCGAAAGGATCATGACCTCAGTATGGGTTGCCAACAAACTACTTAGGCGAGCTTGCTGATATGCAGACACAAGCTTGACTTCAAGTTTGCAGCCTTGTTCTTGTGGATAATGTTAGTCTTTGCCAACTTGTCCAGCATTTTCTGAACGGTAGGATAGAGCTTGACAGCTTCTTCCTTGTCCGTCATAGCACGAAGCTTACGAACAGCGTTACGCATTGTCTTGGCGTAGTATCTGTTGTGCAAAGCCTTAGCCTTGTCCTGACGGATTCTCTTAAGTGATGATTTGTGGTTTGCCATCTTGTTATGTTTCTTCTTTTTTATTTTTATTGTAGTCCCTAGGAGAGTCGAACTCCTCTTTAGAGAATGAAAATCTCTCGTCCTAACCGATAGACGAAGGGACCAAAGTGCTTTATTTTTGCGGATGCAAAGGTACGACTTTATTTTAATACGGACAAATTTTCCTTGGTTTTTTTTATTAAAACGGCTCTTTTTTCAGTAATTTTGCTATTAAATTACTAAAAGTAGAGGAAAATGCATGTAAAAACCAAGGCTATCGTACTTAACTCGTTGAAATACGGCGAGTCACAGATTATCGTCGACCTGCTCACAGAAGACGTGGGGCGTGTGTCTTTTATGCAGCGTATTCCAAGGTCGTCCCGGTCGGGTATCAGCAAGCAATTGTTTCAGCCGCTTACTATTCTTGACGTGGAATTCGACTATAGACAAAGCCAGAAGTTGCAGCGATTGAAGAATGCTTCAATTATATGGCCCTTTAGTTCTATTCCGTTTGATGCTCATAAACTCGGCATAGCTCTGTTTATGGCAGAGTTTGTTACTTATGCTACTCGTTCGGAGCAGCAGAATCGTGAACTGTTTTTGTTTGTGGAGAATAGTGTGATGTGGCTTGACACCTGTGTGAGTGGTTTTGCTAACTTCCATATTGTCTTCATGTTGCACATGACGCGGTTTGTGGGTTTCTTCCCTAATACCGATGACCAACAGGATTGCCCTTACTTCGACTTGCGTGGCGGATGCTTCATGCCGTATGCTCCGGCACATGGTGACTTTCTTAAGCCCGATGAGGCGGGGATGATTCAGCTTCTTATGCGACTCAACTATACAACAATGCGGCTGCTATCGCTGACTCGCAGCGAACGCAACCGCATTGTGGATGTTATACTTTATTATTATAGGCTACACCTGCCCGACTTTCCTGATATGAAGTCGCTGCCAGTGCTGAAAGAGCTGTTCTGCTGATTAGATACTGACGGTGTAGAATGTGTCATTCTATTGCAGATGTGTCGCCTTGAAGTTGCCCGGTTAGGCGAATGATATTATACCATTCACGTTGTTGTCTTCTTCCTTGGGCTTGGTAGACTCGCTTTCGTCGACAATACGGCGGCGCAGTTCCCTGACCATTTGCTGTGTACGCTTATAAGTAGGTGTGTTCTCAACGGCGAGTATTACTTCCTCGTTGTCGAGGTCTTCGGGACGGAAGATAAACACTTGCGGACGGCGCTTGGTGAGTACTTGATTCTTGTCTTCAGGATAGTACTTGCCACGGCGTACTGCCAAATCGTCAGCGTGTTCCTGCTCGCGGGCCTGACGGTCGAGGTCGTCCTGTGTCTGCTTCTTGATATGGATGTTCATTCCGTCGACGTTCTCGATGCCGAAACCGGTAGCGAGAATTGTCACCTTGACCTTCTTGCCAAGGTCGGGGTCTAGTCCAATACCCCACTTTATCTCGAAATCGGAACCGAAACGCTCCATGAAGTCGTTCACCTCGTTCATTTCTTCCATCATCAAGCCGTTGTTGCCATTGTCGCTAGTACTACTGTCTTTGCAGAAGTTGATGCTGAGAAGAATCTTCTTGGCGTTGAACACGTCGTTGTCGTTGAGCAACGGTGAGTTGAGCGCATCTTCAATGGCTTGCTTCACACGGCTCTCGCCTTCGCCATAGCCTGTAGACATAATGGCTACGCCACCATCCTTCAATACGGTCTTGACATCGTTGAAGTCAAGGTTGATGAGTCCGTGGTTGGTGATGATTTCGGCGATTGATTTGGCCGCAACGCTAAGGGTGTCGTCGGCTTTGCCGAATGCGTCAAGTACGGTAAGTTCGGGGTATATCTCGCGCAGACGCTCGTTATTGATAACGAGCAATGCATCGACGTGCTTTGCCATTTCCTCGACACCGTCAAGAGCCTGGTCTATTTTACGCTTGCCTTCAAAACGGAAAGGAATAGTGACGATACCTACTGTGAGGATGCCCAATTCCTTGCTGACACGGGCAATGACTGGAGCAGCACCTGTACCTGTTCCTCCACCCATACCTGCTGTGATGAATGTCATCTTGGTGCCGTCGCTCAGCATCTGCTTGATTGAGTCGAGGCTCTCCTCGGCTGCCTGACGCGCCTTGGCTGGCTTGTTGCCGGCTCCAAGTCCTTCAGTACCGAGCTGTAAGAGTACAGGTACGGGCGAATCGTTGAGTGCCTGGTTGTCTGTGTTGCAGAGCACAAACGACACGTCGTGTATGCCCTCACGATACATATGGTTGACGGCATTGCCGCCACCGCCGCCTACACCTATCACCTTGATGATAGTGTTTTTTGTCTCTTTGTCTGGTGTACAGAAGTCCACCATCGGATTGATATTGTTGTCTGGCATATGTGTTATCAGTTTTTTAAGTTTTAATCATTAGAACCTGGTTCTGGCTCAACAAGCGAACGTCCGAACTGCTTGAGTGATCCGAAGATTCGATGCATGACAGACTTCTCCTTCTTCTCGGCAGCTAGTCTCTCTTCTTCAGCTTCCTTCTCTTTGCGTTTGCGTTCTTCCTCGGCTGCTTCCTTTTCCTTGCGTATGCGTTCTTCCTCAGCTGCCTTTTCTAGTTCGGCTGCAATCTGAGCGGCTGTAGTTGCTGCTTGAGGGGCTTGTGCAAGCTGTTCGTCATTGAACAGTGAATTGTTAAAGGCATTGCCTGCGCAATTCATGTCGCCTTTGGCCATCAGACTCAGTATTGTGTTCATAGTACCGTTGTTGGCAATGGTGGGTTTTGAGTCCTTGGTGTTTATGTTGAGGTTTACAGATTTGGCTATGCGTATCTTTTCGATATTGATGGCTTTACGGAAAGCCTTGTCTATATTGCGCATATTAGAGCCACCTCCAGTTAGCACAATGCCACCGAGTAGCTTGTCCATGTATTCTGACGGAATGAGATTGCGGACATTCTCGATAATCTCGAGCATACGCGCTTCTACTACTTCGATAAACTTACGGCTGCTAACCGAACGGCTTCCATCAATCGACCATACCATATTGGGGTCAATGTCTTGGATTTCGGTGTATGCCGAACCGTATTTGCGTTTCATTGTCTCTGCCTCTACTTCGTCCATCTGCAACGATTCCAGATCCTTTGTAATATTGTTGTTGCCAAGAGGAATTACGGCAATGTTGCGCAACTTGTCGCGATAGTATATAGATACGGTTGTCGTTTCTGCACCAAGATCGACAAGTACACAGCCTGCTCGCTTTTCGGCTTCAGTAAGAACGTATTCGCCCATTACCACCGGTGCAAGATAAGTTTCAGCTATGGCAATTCCTGCATTGTCGAAACTCTTGTTGAGGCTACGATAGAACGAGCGGCGCCACAGTATGTTGAGGAAGTTGCCCTCAAGACGTATGGCCTGGATACCTACAGGGTCGTTCTGATATTGTGAGTCAACCTTGTATTCCTCGGTTATCGCATCCTGTATCTCGTAGTCGGGATAAGTCATATTGCGGTTGGCGTCCATAAGCTCGTTGACCATATCTTGCGATACTATTGCATCGAGCGGAAGGTCTTTGATTATGACATTCTTGACACTGCGTATGCTTTGTCCACCTATTCCTACGTATACCTGTGTTATGTCTGATTGTAGTGTATTCTTGAGTTTTGAGATAATGTTGCTCAATCCTTGTGCGGTCTTGTCGATGTTGTAGACAACACCTTTGCGTATGTACGAGGTGGAGTCTTCTGAAGCAACAGCAAGAACAGTAATGCTGCCATCGGGATTTTTTCTCCCTGCAATGCCGGTCATCTTAGATGAACCGAGCTCAATAGCTACTATAAAATCCTTTGCCATACGTTATTTATATTATTACAATTAATTACTTGACTTTTTCTTTTTGTTTTCGGTCGCTTTTCCCGTCTTTGAGACAGTAGGTTTGTTTTTGACCTTTGTTTTTGTAGTCTGTGGGGCAACCTTTACTTTTGAAGCCTGCTTGCCAGTCTTTTTCTTTTCTGTAGAATTATCGGTCTTTTTGCCAGCTTTCTCTGTTTTTGCTGTCTTGTTAACCGATAAGTCGTTCTTTTTCGCATCGTTTTTTGCCTTGTTGTCGGCACTTGTCGCATTGTTGCTTTCTGTCGTTGACGTTCCGTCAGTTGCGGTTGTTGCTTCTGAAGGACTGTTGGGCGTAGCTGTTGTAGCGTTCTGTCCGTTAGTTTTAACAGATGTTGGCTCAGCTATATGTCTGGCTTGCTCTGCTTTGCCTTTACGGCAGATTATCTGGTTGTCAAATTCGATGTTGATATACGAATACTTGTTCCAGCCCACCTCAGAGAGTCCGTAGCGGTAGAATTTCTCAAGGCGCGTCATTTTGTGGTTGAAGAATTCTGCTATTGCTTTCTCTCGCTTCTTGCGGTCGATATTTTCTGGCAGTTTACCGAGGAGTACTATATGGTTGCCTATTCTCGGTACTATCTCCACATTTTGGTCGGGCAGGATGTTGATCTGTTCTACCAAATTTTTCCACAGGTCGTTCTGCATTATGGTCTTGCCCAATGGTGACAGGTATGTTGTTGCATATCGTCTGCTTATGCTTCCAGTGGCGATGATGAGATCGCTTGTATAGTTACTACGTGGCATGATACAATCGTTGTCGTCGACATAGTAGTCGTCGCCTTTGTCGGCTTTTATGCGTATGACGGGCATACGCTGTGTGACAGATATGTATACTGTTCCACCTTCGGTTTTGTAGCACTCGGCGGTTTTGACAAATGGACTCGTTCGCAACATATCCTCTATGGCTCGTGCATTTACAGTATTCAAGCGCTTGCCTATAGGATAGACTCTGGCTTTCTGTAATCGATTTTTTATCACCTTAGTGTCAATGAAGCCACTTGTTGCATCGTCAGCAATCTCGATGTTCACCTTGGAGCACATTGTCTTTGATTCGTTTTTTCGGTCGAACGACGTAAAAACGAAGACGAGATATATGGCAAGTAGTATATCACTTGCTATATACAGCCTTTTACTCCATGATGATTTCACTTGTATATAAAAGTTGCTTTGTCTGTATTGTGTTTTTGTTTACTCTTTGACGCTTTTACGCCTTAGCTTCATCGCGTGCCTCGATTATCTTGGCAATCTGAGGTACATAGTTGTCAAGGTCGCCTGCTCCGAGAATGACGAGTACGTCAAAGTCACGGCTTTTAACGAGGTCGAGCACTTCGTCCTTGCGTATGATGCTTTTCTCAACACCTGGCTTGAGGTTGTCGTATATCAGTTGTGATGTTACACCTTCGATGGGAAGCTCACGTGCAGGATAAATTTCGGTGAGTATGACCTCATCGAGTTGGCTCAGTGCATCGGCGAAGTCGCGATAGAAATCGCGAGTACGCGTATAAAGATGTGGCTGGAAGATTGCTGTAATCTTGCGGTTCTTGTACAACTGGCGTATACTCTTGGAGCTCTGGTATATCTCCTTCGGGTGGTGGGCATAATCAGAGAGCAGGACGTGGCGGCCGTTCTTGATTTTGAAATCAAAGCGACGGTCAACGCCATGGTATGTCTTCATGCCATACTTCAGTTCTTCAGCTGTGCATCCGTTGAGCTGTGCCATAGCCATAGCAGCCACTCCGTTCTCGATATTGATAGGAACAGGCTGGCCGAGTTCCACATTTTTCACGTTCTCGATAGGCGATACGAAGTCGAACTTTATCTCGCCATTGTCGATTACGATGTTTTCGGCATGGAAATCACCCTCATTGAGGCTGTATTCGTACACCTTTACACCTGGCTGCACGTCCTGCTTCATCTCCAGATTCTTGTGTATGATGAGTGCGCCACCTGGCTGTATGAGTGTGGTATAGTGGCGGAAACTCTCAAGATATGCTTCCTTTGTTCCGTATATGTCGAGATGGTCGGGGTCGGTTGCTGTGATTACGCTCATCCAAGGGCGCAGCCAATGGAATGAGCGGTCGAACTCGTCTGCCTCTATTACTACATAGTCACTTTGGTCTGAAAGTATATAGTTGGTGCTATAGTTTTTGGATATGCCTCCAAGAAATGCGTTACAGTCAAGATGGCTTTGGTGCATAATGTGTGCACACATTGTAGAGGTTGATGTCTTGCCGTGTGTTCCTGCTACGCAGAGTCCCTTATGGGTACGTGTGAGTGTTCCGAGCACTTGGGCACGTTTCTCAATAGTGAAGCCTCCGTCACGGAAATAAGCCAATTCCTTGTGTTCGGCAGGAATGGCAGGTGTATACACTACGAGACACGACTTGTTGTCGCGGCAAGCATGTGGTATTTCGTCGACGTTTTCTTTGTAGTGTATGAGCATGCCTTCGCGCTCCAGCTGGTGTGTGAGCTTTGACGGAGTCTTGTCGTAGCCTGCCACAACAAGGCCTTTGCGTATGAAATAACGTGCTATGGCACTCATGCCAATGCCTCCTGCTCCTACGAAATATACGGCTTTTATATCTTTGATTTCCATTTGTCTTGTTTTATTTTCCTGCAAGTTTCAGAACTTCGTCGGCTATTACGTCGGCTGAGTTTGGCTTGCCTAGTTTCTTTATGTTCTCGGAGAGCTGTGCCAGTTGTTCGTCGTCGGTTACCGTGTCTACTGCCAACTGTAACAGTGATTCCGCTGCGTCTGCGTCTCTGACGAGCAGAGCTGCGTTGCGATTTACAAGTGCCATAGCGTTCTTTGTCTGGTGGTCTTCAGCCACATTGGGTGACGGCACGAGTATCACGGGCTTGCCGATGAGGCAGAATTCGCTTATTGAGCTTGCTCCTGCACGGCTTATTACAAGGTCAGCAGCCTTGTATGCTGCTCCCATATCGCTGATGAAGTCCATCACTTTGAGCATGGGCAGCGGTCGGTGGTCTTTCAGACGTTCGGCAACGGCAGCGCTATAGAACTTTCCGGTTTGCCAAATGAATTGTACGCCACTTTTCTCTACAAGGTCGAGATGTGACATCACACTCTCATTGACAGTACGTGCTCCAAGGCTTCCGCCCACAAGCAGTATCGTTTTCTTTTCGGGGTCAAGTCCGAAACTGCTTACCGCTTCATCATGTGTCATTGTTGTCTCGATGAGCGACTGTCTTACTGGATTGCCTGTGTTGATTATTCTGTCAGCTGGAAAGAAGCGTTCCATACCTTCGTAAGCCACGCATATCTTGGCTGCATTGCCAGCAAGGTGCTTGTTGGTGACTCCAGCGTAGGAGTTCTGTTCTTGAATGAGTGTTGGTATGCCCATCTGGCTTGCTGCGTCGAGTGTAGCGGCGCTGGCGTATCCGCCTACTCCAACAACTACGTTGGGCGCGAAATCGCGGATTATTTTCTTGACGAGGCGTTTGGCCTTTAGGAAATCGAGAGCCACTCCTATGTTCGATAACGACCACAGCGGTCTCTTAAAACCACGTACGGGCAGTCCGATAATCTCGTATCCGGCTGCAGGCACACGCTGCATCTCCATTCTACCGAGCGCTCCGACAAAAAGTATCTTTGCATCGGGACGTTTCGTCTTTATTGCGTTGGCTATAGACACGGCTGGGAAGATGTGTCCGCCGGTACCGCCTCCGCTAACGATGACTCTTAATTCTTTTTCCATCTGTAATGTGTTTCTTTCAAATCACAAAATTAATCATTTTTTCTGACAAAGCCGATTATTGTGCTTTTTTTATTGTATTGTATCAGTTTTATCTTCTTCTTGTCCGTCTGTGACGTTGACAATCTCCATCTTTCTGCGTGCCGAGCGACTGATGCTCAGTATTACACCTATGTAGATACAGTTGATGATGGTTGATGTTCCACCTTTACTTATTAGAGGTAGTGGCTGGCCGGTTACAGGAGCCAGACCTACTGCCACACACATATTGAATAGTGCCTGTGTAACGAGCAGCAAAGCCAGTCCCATGGCGAGTAGAGCGGGGAAGTTGTTCTCGCATTTGCTTGCTATTCTACCCGTGCGGAACAGCAGTATGATATACAACATTGCAACGAACAGTGCGCCTTCAACTCCCATCTCCTCTATGATGATGGCATAGATGAAGTCGGAGTAGGCCTGGGGTATGAAGTTGCACTCTTCTGAGTTGCCTGGACCCTTGCCGACGATGTTTGATGAGGCTATAGCTATGTTTGCGTGTGCTACCTGGGCATCCTTGTCAAGGTCGACTTCCTTAGGCGTAATCTGTTTGTGGCTCATGAATTTGTCTATGCGCGCCTTCCATGTGTCGAAACGGTGGAATATTTTTTCCACCGCCGACTTGTCCTTGGCTTCCTCGGTTGATGCTACCTGCTCTGTGAGTTGCTTACCAACTTGTTGCTGTGTATTGTCGTTGCCAAATGTCATTATCATGCCCACAAGTAGCGCTACCGACAAGAGTACAATTCCCATCAGTTTGCCCAACTGTCGTATCGGCACACGCCCGATGAGCATCATCATAAAGATGACGATACACAGGAGCATAGCCGTTGAAAGATTTTCGAGCATAATGAGTGGCACAATCAGACCGCACACGCTGAGTATAAATCCGAAAGCCTTCGGGTCGGCTCCGTTATCGGTTTGCATAACGCTTAGTATCTGTGCAGTTGCCAGAATCAGTGAGCCTTTCGCCAACTCTGAAGGCTGAAACTGAATGCCGAAAATCGGTATCCATCGTTGTGCTCCGTTGGTGGATGCTCCTATGAAGTAAACCACGATAAGCAACAGGAACGACAATGCCAGCAACGGTGTTATCAGTCCTTTGAAGTAGCGGCAGTTGATGTTGAGCGTAACAATCGTAAAGCCGATGCCAACGAAGAGTAGACCGATGTGCTTGATCATAGGCGTTACATAATCACCGGCTTTATATGTAAGCTGTGCTGATGCCGAATAAACCTCGATGACACTGACGATACATAGGAAGAAGAAAACCATCCATATCACCTTGTCACCTTTGAATATGTTGCCTAATGTCTTGTTCATAATATTGTTATTACAGACTTCTTACTAATGTCTTGAACTGTTCGCCGCGGTCCTCCATATTCTTGAAGAGGTCGAAGCTGGCGCAGCATGGGCTGAGCAGTACGGTGTCACCGGGCTGTGCCAGTTCGTAGCAAGCCTCGACACAGTCCTTCATTGAGTGAGTGTCGCGTATGGTTATGCCCATCTCGCCGAAGAAATCGTGCAGTTTGGTGTTGTCGGCACCGAGGAATACGAGTGCACGGCACTTCTTCTGTACGAGTTCCTTGATTTCGTTATAGTCGTTGCCCTTGTCCTTGCCTCCTATAATGAGCACAGTAGGAGTATTCATACTTTCCAGTGCATACCAGCAGGCATCGACATTAGTGGCCTTTGAGTCGTTTATATATTGTACTCCTCCGACCTTGCACACCTTCTCCAAACGGTGTTCAACACCAGGGAAGTCACCGAGACTTTGTCTGATAACGTCCTTCTTGATACCGCTGATATTGCTGGCAATACCTGCGGCAAGCGAGTTGTACACGTTATGTTTGCCGGTAAGCGACAGCTCCTCCTGCTCCATATTGAAAGGTGTAGGCTTCTCGATGGTATATGTTCCGTCTTCGATATAGCCTATAGAGCCTTTCTCCTTAAGTTCGGAGAAGGGGTATTGTATAGCCTTGATGTCGTACTTTTCGAGTTCTTTCTTGATTACAGGGTCGTCGTTCCAGTATATGAACGAGTCGTCTGGTGTCTGATTTTGTATGATACGCATCTTGGCATCTACATAGTTCTGCATGCAGAAGGCGTAGCGGTCGAGATGGTCGGGGGTGATGTTGAGCAGGATGGCGATATTTGCGTGGAAGTCGTACATATTGTCGAGCTGGAACGAACTGAGCTCGATGATGTAGTATTCGTGCGGATCCTCAGCCACCTGCAGAGCAAGTGAGCGTCCGATATTGCCTGCCAGTCCGGCATCATATCCTGCCATCTTGAAGATATGGTAGATAAGTGACGTGGTTGTAGTCTTGCCGTTCGAACCAGTTATGCATATCATCTTTGAGTTGGTGTAGCGTCCTGCAAACTCAATCTCGCTGATGATGTGTATGCCCTTTTCGATGGCCTTCTTCACCATAGGTGCCTCTTTTGGTATGCCGGGGCTTTTGATAATCTCGTCGGCCGAGAGAATCTTTTCCTCGGTATGTTGCTTTTCCTCCCAGTCGATGGCGTGGTCGTCAAGCAGTTTCTTATATTTATCCTTTATAGCCGACATGTCGCTCACGAACACGTCGAAACCTTCCTTCTTGGCCAATACTGCGGCGCCGGCACCACTTTCGCCAGCACCAAGAATTACTATTCTTTTCATCTGAATCGACTTATCTTATTTTTAATGTTATGATTGTCAGAGCTGCGAGTATGATTGTTGTAATCCAGAATCGGATAGTTATCTTCGACTCGTGTATAGCTCCCTTTGGTCTTGTTATGAGATAGTGGCACTCAGGATCGAGCTGCGACTGCTGTGTGCGGAAGTTGTCGTGTATTGGTGTGCGCTTGAATATGCGCTGCTTCACGCCACGTCGTTTGCCGAGCTTGTAGTAGTACACCTGCAGTATCACGCTGAGGCTCTCCACGAAGAATATGCCGCACAGTATGGGCAGCATCAGTTCTTTGTGTATTATGATGGCAGTTACGGCTATGATGCCTCCAATTGTAAGCGAACCGGTGTCGCCCATAAACACCTGCGCCGGATAGGCGTTGTACCACAGGAATCCGATAAGTGCGCCTACAAATGCGCATAGGAACACCACAAGCTCTTGCGAGTCGGGTATGTACATGATATTGAGGTAGCTGGCGTATTCCATGTGCGAACTTACGTATGCCAATATGCCCAACGCCACGCCAATGACGGCAGAGTTGCCGGCGCACATGCCGTCCATACCGTCGTTAAGATTGGCGCCATTGCTCACAGCCGTCACCACGATAATGGTCATGATGACAAACAGTATCCATCCTGCAGCCACGCGATGTTCGCCGAAAACGCTTGTTATGCGCGAGTAGTCGAGGTTGTGGCCTTTGACAAATGGTATAGTGGTCTTCAGCGACTTGCGTGCCTCAGCCCTGTGTCTCACCACGAGTTCATGCCCTTGTTTCTCGTATGCCAGGTTCTCGTTCATCTTCACATCAGGCGAAGCCCACAGCACGAGTCCCACGATGAGTCCGATGCCCACCTGACCGACAATCTTGTAGCGGCCCTTAAGTCCTTCCTTGTTGTGACGGAAAATCTTTATGAAGTCGTCCATGCCTCCAAGGAATCCTAGCCATACAGTGGTGATGATCATCAGGAGCAGATAAATGTTGCGCAGACGTCCGAGCAGCAGCACCGGAACGAGTATCGAGACAATGATTATGATGCCACCCATTGACGGAACACCGATTTTCTTCACTCCGAACGGGTCGATTGAGGCATCGCGTTGTGTCTCTGTGATTTGTTTCTTCTTGAGATATTTGATGAATTTCTCGCCGAACCATGCCGATATTACGAGCGACAGGATGAGTGCCAGCAGCGAACGGAACGATATGTAGCCCCACATGTGGGCGCCGCTTAAGCCATATTCCTCGAGAAATCTGAAAAGATAGTATAACATTTGAATTACGAGTTACGAATTACGAGTTAGGAATTCCTAATTCAAAAAACATTCCTTTACAACCTCATGGTCATCGAAGTGGTGTTTCACACCCTGTACGTCCTGATAGTCCTCATGACCCTTGCCGGCAATGAGCACTACGTCGCCCTTTTCAGCCATCATACAGGCTGTGCGGATGGCTTCGCGACGGTCTACGATGCTTATAACCTTCTTCATCTGCTGCTTGTCAAGCCCTGCCAGCATATCGTTGATGATGGCCTGAGGGTCTTCAAAGCGAGGATTGTCGCTGGTTATGATTACTCGGTCGCTCTGCTTCACTGCTTCCTGTGCCATTAGTGGGCGCTTGCCCTTGTCGCGGTTGCCGCCGGCACCGCATACTGTGATGACATGCCCCTTGCCGTCGAGCACTTCATGGATGGCGTTGAGCACGTTCTCCAGTGCGTCGGGAGTGTGTGCATAGTCTACTACGGCTGTATATCCCTCGGGCGAGTGTATCGGGTCCAGACGGCCGTTTACGCTATGCAGAGTGCTCATCACCACGAGCACGTCCTCAGGATTCTTTCCGAGCATGACTGCTGTGCCGTATACGGCGAGCAGATTGCTCACATTAAACTTGCCTATGAACTGTACGCCCACCTCGTGGCCGTCCATTTCGAGATACATTCCTTCAAAGTGGCACTCGATGATGCGTGCTTTGAAGTCGGCTACTGAGCGTGTAGAGTATGTCTTGACTGTGGCTTTGGTGTTCTGAACCATCACCATACCGTTCTTGTCGTCGGCGTTGGTTATGGCGAAAGCCGACTTTGGCAGACCGTCGAAGAATGCCTTCTTGGCGTTGCGATAGTTCTCGAAAGTCTTGTGATAGTCGAGATGGTCGCGTGTGAGGTTGGTGAATATGCCACCTGCAAAGGTCAGACCGCCGATGCGCTTCTGGGCTATGGCATGTGACGAACACTCCATAAAGGCATACTCGCAACCGGCTTTTACCATACGGTCGAGCAGTTCGTTGAGAGCGATAGGGTCGGGTGTGGTGTGGTCGGCAGGCACAGCCTCGTCTACGATATAATTGCACACGGTCGAGAGGAGTCCGCACTTGTGACCCATCTTTGTGAACATATTATATAATAAGGTGGCGATAGTAGTCTTTCCGTTAGTTCCGGTCACGCCGACGAGTTTCAGTTTGGTCGACGGGTTGCCGTGGAATGTGGTGGCAACCTTGCCTACAACATCCTCGGTCGATGCCACCTGAACGTATGTCACGCCTTCTGTTTTCTCTGCAGGCATATCCTCGCAGAGCACAGCCTTGGCGCCCAGCTCAATAGCTTTCGGTATGAACTTGTGTCCGTCTACCTGCGTGCCCTTCATGGCTACGAAGATATGGCCTTCCTTTATGCGGCGCGAATCTATGTTCACTCCGGTTATTTCCACCTCGTCGCTGCCGATAATGTCGACGACGGGGATTTCCTTGAGCAGTTCCTTGAGTTTCATATTTCTGTTTTTTTATTTAATATGCGAGTTAACGGGTTAAGCATGATTACGACAACTTGATGACGCAAGTCATGTTCTTCTTTATCTTTTCTCCGGCGCCGATGCTCTGTTCGGTCACTTTGCCACGTCCTACAACCTTCACCTTCACGCCTCGGCTCTCTATGAGATATACGGCGTCGCGTGCTCCCATGCCATGCACGTCGGGCATCAATGTGCTGTCGCCTAAAGGATCGCGTTGCAGCGACAGTGTATGTCCCGATTCGCTGGCGCGTCCCCATATCGGGTTGCCGTCGGCATAAGAGCCGTCCCAGTCGGTGCGGGTCTTGAATCCGAGGTGCGACAGTACATAGTCGGCAGCCAATATGTTGCCGTTCTTCACGTCGGGCATCATTATCGACAGCGAGTCGCGGGCATCGGCAGCTTCAAGTTTCAAGCTTTGTGCCATAATGCCTTCGGCTATATCGTGGAATACTACGCCACTCATGCCGCCGCCCGAAGCCGGCAGACCCGACTTCTGCAAGCATACTATGCAGCTGTATCGGGGCTCGTAGGCAGGGAAGAATCCTGCAAACGAGAGCAGATAGTTCATCTGTCCGCTCTTGTATCCGGCTGCACCCTTCGAGATCTGTGCCGTACCAGTCTTTCCTGCAACAAGGAATGATGGCGAGCCGGCTTTCTTGCCGAGTCCCACGCTCACCACTTGTTCGAGTATGCGTGTTATCTTCTTAATTGTTGTCTCCTTGGCAATATGCTCGCGCATCACTACCGGAGGGAATGTCATCACCGTCTCGCCGTCTTTGCGCACTTCCTTTACAAATCTCGGACGCATCATCTTGCCTCCGTTGGCAATGGCGTTGTAGAATGTCAGAGTGGATATAGGTGGCACCTGGGTCTCATATCCGATACTCATCCACGGCAATGTCGTCTTGCTCCAGTTGATATACTGCTTGCCACGTTTGTCTTTCTTGGGGAATCGTATTCTTGCAGGCGACGAGCCGGCCAATGGCAGGTGCAGGTCGTCGGCAAGTCCGAGCCGGTGTATTCCCTGAACAAACTTCTCCGGGCAGTTGTGGTAGTGGTCGTCGATGATACGGCTCACTCCGATGTTAGAGCTTACCCACAATGTCTTGGGCAGCGTCATCATGCCGTATCCGCCGCGTCGCCAGTTATGGTCCTTCATTTCGCGGCCGTACATGGGCCATACGCCGCATCCGGTGTCCACGGTGTATGTGGTGTCTACTACTCCGTCGTCGAGTGCAACCATTATTGATGCGGTCTTGAATACCGAACCAGGTTCCAGCAAGTCGCTCACGGCATGGTTCTGTATTTCCTGATACGTGCCGTCGGCACATTTTGTCAGGTTTACGATGGCTTTCACATCGCCCGTAGCCACTTCCATAACGATGGCTACACCCACGTTGCCGTCAATCTTGTACAGTTCCTTTAGCACAGCGCGTTCAGCCAGATCCTGCATCGAAACATCGATGGTGGTCACTATGTCGGCTCCGTTTTCGGGTGGAGTATCGGTCAGATACAGATATTTGTTGAGCACCTTGCGACGGTGGCGTATACCCTTGTCGCCTCGCAGCAGCGAGTCGTAGTGCTGCTCCAGTCCGCATTGTGCCGAGTCAATCTCGCCATACATCTTGCCTATAGTTCGCTGGGCGAGTGAGCCGTAAGCCAGTTTGCGCGCATTGAACTCCTCAACGTGGAATCCGCTGCGGTTCTTTCCGAGTCGGAATACCGGCAGTTTCTTCACTTCCGAGTAGGTGCTATAGTTGACGCGTCGCTTCCATATCGGCCAGTGTGCTTTGTTCTTTTCGTAGCCTTCCATGAGGTTCCGGTGAAACTCTTCGGTCGACTGGTCGGGGAATATCGAGTTAAGCCCCATGCAGATGGAGTCGAGTTTTGCCACGAACAGGGAGTCTTTGCCCGCCTCGCGCATAGCTCTGAAGTCGATATATAACTTGTATTGCGGTAGCGACGATGCCATAAGCTGTCCGTCGCAGCTTAGTATGTTGCCTCTGACGGGTGGAGTTTCCAGGCTGTCTATCTTCACACGGTCGGCCACCTGCATCCAGAAGTCGCGCTTTGCAGTCATCGTATACACCATCTTCGCCATCACCATTGCAGCCAAAAAGCTCAGCAATATGGCGATGAAGCTGTATCGGGGCATCATTTTCTTGCTGTCAAACTTGCTCATCTCTCTTCTGTATTAGGCACGTTTATTATGTATGGCGGCTGTGTGGCTATGTGCAGCGTACTGTCGCTGCTGGCTCTCAGCTTTTCGAGCACCTTGCTCTCACGTGTCTGTTGAGTAAGGTCGCTGCTGCTCGACAATGCTCTGTACTTGGCATCCTTAAGTTGCTCGGTCAGGTTGTCGATGAGTATCAGGTCCTGCTGACACTTGTATCGGTTGGATATATACACCACGATAAACAGCACTATAATCAGTATCAGCCATATCTGCTTGCGTATGATGTCGGCACTCAGAATGTCGCCACCGAGTATTTTGCGCAGTGTGATATTCTTGGTCAGCGGCATCTCGTCCTCAGTGGTCTGCTCGCGTATAATGGCTCTGAGCGATTGCGTGGTATCCTTCTCCTTGTCCTGTTCTATAGCTTCACCAGTATTGGTCTGCGTGTTGGTTTCATCCTTGTTCATAGTCGTTGTTTGCTATTCGCCCTTACGCTCGGCTATGCGCAGTTTGGCACTGCGGCTGCGGGGGTTAGATTGTTGTTCCTCGTCGGAGGGGATAATAAGTTTTTCCACCATGCGGTATGGTGTGTTGGTGCGTCCGAAGAAGTCCTGCTCTACCTTTCCCTCCGGATTGCCCGTCTTCATGACGTTCTTCACGATGCGGTCTTCGAGCGAGTGGTAGGTAATCACCGACAGGCGTCCGCCCGGAGCGAGCAGCTCGGTGGCTGCGGCAAGCATTTCGCGCAGTGCGTCCATTTCGTGGTTCACCTCTATGCGCAGCGCCTGGAACAGTCGTGCCATGTCCTTCTTCTCGCGTTCGCGCTTGAACATCGGCTCCACTACAGCCAGAAAGTCGCTTGTGGTGTTGATGGGCGTTGTCTGTCGTGCCTTGACAACGGCAGCGGCTATGCGTCGCGAGTTCTTCATCTCGCCGTATATGTAGAATATATCCGCCAGTCGTGCCTCGTCGTAGTTGTTGAGTATGTCGGCAGCCGTCTGTCCGGCGCGCTTGTTCATGCGCATGTCGAGCGGAGCGTCAAATCTGAATGAGAATCCGCGTTCGGCATCGTCGAAGTGGTGCGACGACACTCCGAGGTCGGCAAGCAGTCCGTCGATGTGGTCGACGCCATAGTAGCGCATCCAGTTTTTCAGATAGCGGAAGTTGCTGCGTACGAATGTGAATTTCTCGTTCGGGTCGCCGATGTTGCGTTCGGCATCGGCATCCTGGTCGAAACTGTACAGATGCGCGCCTTCGGGCAGTCGGCGCAGTATCTCGCGCGAGTGTCCGCCGCCGCCGAATGTCACGTCGACGTATATGCCGCCGGGCTTGATGTCGAGCCCGCTCACGCTCTCGTCGAGCAGAACAGGTACATGATAGCCCTGCGCAGTTGTTATGGATTGTATATCTTTGGAAGTATCTGTGTACATTGTTATATGCGTATTTGGGGTGTAAAGTTACACAAAAATCCCCGAATGAGTCTACATTTGCGTGTCATTTTTATTAAATAGCCACATTTCTTATATTAAATGGAGTATATCTGAAAAAGATATGTTATTTTTGCAGCTGATTAGTATTTTATGACAAAATGAACGAGATTTCGGAACATACAATCGACATTGACAGAATTCTCAGCAGCAAGATGGGCGGCAAGGCACGCTTTGTCCCTTCGCTACTTACCAACTGGCTGAAACATATCATTCACCAGGATCAGGTCAACGCATTCATTTGGAAGACTCGCGACATGCAGGGTGTGGAGTGGCTTGAGGAATGCGTGCGCTATCTCAAGATGGACATCGAGATAGTAGGCAAGGAGAACCTACCGCCCAAGGACGACGGCAGGCTGTACACTTTCGTGTCAAACCATCCGCTCGGAGGACAGGATGGCGTGGCGCTCGGCTCCATTATCGGACGCCACTACGACGGACGTTTCCGCTATCTTGTCAATGACTTGCTCATGAATCTGCCCGGACTCGCCCCCGTATGCATCGGCATCAACAAGACGGGACGCAACGGACGCGACTTTCCGCGTATGGTTGAAGCAGGATTCAAGAGCGACAATCACATGCTAATGTTCCCCGCCGGACTCAACAGCCGACGTCAGAAGGACGGAACGATACACGATATCGATTGGAAGAAGACATTCATCGTGAAGAGCGTGGAGCGCCAGCGTGACGTAGTACCAATTCATTTCAGCGGACAGAATTCCAATCGCTTCTATCGTATAGCCAACTTCAGCGACCGCTTCCTGCCGTTTAATCTCGCCATGATATTCCTTGTTGACGAGATGTATCGCAATGTTGGCAAGCATTTCACCATACACATAGGCAAGCCAATACCATGGCAGACCTTCGACCGTTCCCGAAAGCCTGCCGAATGGGCACGGTACGTTGAGGATATTGTGTATGAACTGCCGGGGAAAGGTAAAAAGTAAAAGAGTAAAAAAAGTAAAAGATTAAAAAGGATAAATACGACCGCTACGGTCTGTAAGATATTATTGTAGAAGACAATGAAGGAAGAGCCAATAATAGCACCAGTAAGCAAGGAACTGCTCAAGAGCGAACTCACTCCTGAGCGACAGCTCCGTATGACCAACAAGAGCCACAACGAAATTTATGTCATTACAGCCCACAACGCCCCTAACGTAATGCGTGAGATAGGACGATTGCGCGAGATTGCGTTCCGCGAGGCGGGAGGCGGCACTGGCAAACCGTTGGATATCGACGAGTTTGACACGTGCGACAACTGCTACAAGCAGCTTATCGTGTGGAATCCCGAAGCTGAGGAGATAATAGGAGGCTACCGTTATCTGCTCGGATCGGACTGGGAGCTTGGTCCCGACGGCCAACCGCTGCTTGCCACGAGCCATATGTTCCACTTTTCCGACAAGTTCCTTAAGGACTACATGCCGTACACGGTAGAGCTTGGACGCTCGTTTGTCACTCTGGAGTATCAGAGCACACGCCGCGGAGCCAAGAGTCTGTTTGCACTCGACAACCTTTGGGACGGTCTGGGTGCCCTCACCGTCATCAAGCCCAACGTAAAGTACTTCTTCGGCAAGATGACAATGTATCCGTCGTACATCCGTCGTGGACGCGACATGATACTCTATTTCCTCAAGAAGCACTTCGACGACAAGGACAACCTCATCATTCCGCTTAAGCCGCTGAAGATTGAAACGCCCGAAGAAGAACTTGCCAAGCTGTTCTGCGAGGACGATTTCAAGAAAGACTATCTCATTCTCAACCGTGAGATACGTGCCCTTGGCTACAACATTCCGCCACTTGTCAACGCCTATATGTCGCTGTCGCCTACAATGAGACTCTTCGGCACAGCCATCAACTACGGCTTCGGCGACGTGGAGGAGACAGGCATTCTCATTGCTGTTGACGAAATTCTCGAGAACAAACGCGTCCGTCATATCGACTCGTATATCAAAGAGCACCCCGAGGCTCTTGAAATAACAAGCGGAGCCAACAATATAATCTACCGCGAAAAGTAGTTTTGTTCTAAGTTGAGAATTGAGAATTGAGAGTTGAGAGTTATGATTACCTTTGATAATCATGCAATGTTATGATGTCTGTTATTGACAAAAACATATCATAACTCTCAACTCTCAATTCTCAACTCTCAATTTTCTAACTCTCAACTCTCAATTTTTTTATTACACAATCGGCAGCGATATGCCTTGTATTTTTTGGTATATGTCGAGCGCAAACACGTCGGTCATACCCGATATGAAGTCTATGACAGCCATGACGCGGGTCTCGAAGTCGGGACTGTTGATGTCATACTGGTTGCTGAATCGCTTGCGCAGCTGTTCCGAGTGGAACTTCTCAGGGCTCACGGCAGCCTCAATCAGGGCGTCCATGAGCGTCTCCATAATCTTGTAACCCGACAGTTCCACGTCCAGAACGGGCTTGGAATTGTATATGCGCTGTACGCTCAGCTCGGAACAATGACGATAGGCATCGCGCACCGAGGGCGTAATATGGTCGATGAGGCATCCCTGGAGCGTGCCGTTGAGTATCTCGCTCTCGTGCTCGACGAATGCCCGTGCGCACTCGTTTTCAAGTTTTCCAATGGTGCATGCACGCAGATACACCACCTTCTCGTTATTGTCGGTGATGCCCTCTTCGTCTATGCGTTTCAGTATTTTCTCTCTTTGGCAATTGTCAAAGAATCCCAGCAGCAGCTGCATGGTCTCGTCAAACGACAGGATACGCAGCTTGTGTGCGTCCTCAATGTCCATTATCTCATAGCAGATGTCGTCGGCAGCCTCTACCAGGTACACCAGCGGATGGCGTGCGTAGCGTAGCGGCTCGCCGTCGGCAGACAGTCGGCGTATGCCCAGTTCGTCGGCTATGCGACGATAATAATGCTCCTCAAAGCAGAAGAATCCGAACTTGCCCTTCTTGCCGGCTGCCATGCTGGAGTAGGGATACTTCACTATGGAGGCAAGTGTGGCGTATGTCATGACAAATCCGCCCTCACGTCGGCCGTGAAAGCGGTGTGCCAGCAGCCGGAAGGCGTTGGCGTTGCCCTCGAAGTGTATGAGGTTGTCCCATAATTCGGGGCTCATCTTCGGTTTCAGTTCCATGCCATTGCCCTCGCGGAAGAATGCCTGTATGGCTTTTTCGCCTGAGTGTCCGAAGGGAGGATTGCCCATGTCGTGAGCCAGACAAGCTGTGCTCACGATGGTGCCAATCTCCTCAAACAGCGTTCCCGTAAGTTCGGGATGCCGCAGCTTCAACTCACGTGCCACGTCATTGCCCAGCGACATGCCCACACTTGCCACCTCAAGCGAGTGAGTGAGGCGGTTGTGTACGAAGACGCTGCCCGGCAGCGGGAACACCTGCGTCTTGTTCTGCATGCGTCTGAAGGGGGCTGAGAAGATGAGACGGTCGTAGTCGCGTTTGAACTCCGACCGGTCGTCGTGGCGTTCGGGATGCCTTACTTCCTGCCCCAGACGTTTGTTGGATATGAGTTGTTGCCAGTTCATTGTTTGTTATAGTTGTATGTTCTTAGCAATTCTTATGAGTCATGATGTCGAGAACCATAGCGTCGGTCTGGTTCATAGCCTCGGCACCAATGCTTGTAAGGTTGCGTATAGAGCGGTCCACGTCGTCGTCGATGATGCCTTCAACCGAGCTTACGCACTTGCCCTCCATCGAGAGCAGCGCCGACAGCAGAGCCGTAGACACGCCCGACGAAATCTTCAGCGAGCAGCTTGGCTTGGCTCCGTCACATATCATGCCCGTGATGTTGGCTATCATGTTCTTCACCGAGTGGCAGATGTGTGTGTAGTCGCCGCCCATGAGATATGTTATGCCGCAGCTCGAACCGATACTTGCCACCACGCATCCGCACAGAGCCGAGAGTTTTCCGAGGTTCTGCTTGATGTATATGGCTGTAAGGTGGCTCAGTGTGAGCGCGCGTATCAGCTCCTCCTCGGTGTTTTCGTTCTCCACGGCATACACAGCCACGGGATTAGTGGCGCAGATGCCCTGGTTGCCCGAGCCCGAATTGCTCATCACCGGAATCATTGCGCCGCCCATACGTGCGTCGCAAGCCGATGCAGTCTTCGATATGATGTGCGAGAATATGGAGTTGCCGAATATGCCGTGGCTCAACGGGCGGTCGATGGTCTTGCCCAGACAGTGCCCGTAGTTGGCCTTCTTCGACTCTTCGGCAGCGCGTATGTTGTAGTCGCGGGTCTTCAGTATGAAGCTTATCTCCTCCTCGGGAGTAGTCATGGCGAAGTCGTACACCATGCGCATGTTGAGCTGTATGTCCTTCTGCTCGGCTGCTCCGGCCTGCGGAGTGCGGCGGTCGAGAATGGCGTTTCCGTCGCGTTCTACATATACTATATTAGTATGCGAATGTGCGATGATGGCAGTTGCCTCGTGTCCCTGTGCCTCGCAGCGTATCTCCACATACAGTTTCTCGGTGATGCCCTGCTTCAGCTTTATGTCGATATGGTCTTCGCTGACGTATTGCTTGCCCTCTTCGAGTATTTCGCGTGTCAGATCCTTGATTACCTCAAGCTGATATTCCGACTTGCCCACAAGTGCTCCCAATGCTATAGCGATAGGCAGTCCGATCATACCCGTACCCGGTATGCCCACGCCCATTGCGTTCTTGAGGATATTTGCAGACAGCAACGCTGTAATCTTTTCGGGTCGGCAGCCCAGTGTTTCGGTTGCCTTGGCCACACACAGCGATACACACATCGGTTCGGTGCAGCCTACTGCTGGCACCACTTCGCGGTTGATGAGCGATATAATCTGTTCGCGTATTTGTTTTTCGAGCATAGTAGTATAGACTTGAAGCCCAACTCCCTGCCCTATGGAGGGGTAGGGGGAAGGGCTTCTTATTTAATGTTTATTTCTTATTATTGTAATTATCCAATCCAGTCTGCAAGAACTTCATGTATTCGTTGATGTCCTCGTCGTACGAGCGGCTGCCCGTCAGCGGCATGCCGTCGTTGTCGATAAGTACGTACATAGGCTGTGTGTTCGAGCCGAACTTGTAGCGCTGCAGATAGCTCCACTTGTCGCCAATGGTGCGCAGGGTGCGCTGTGTGCCGTCAGTATCGGTCACTGTCATTGGCTCGGGCAGCGGAGTCTTGTCGTCAACGTACAATGAGATGAGCACATACTTCTGGTTGAGCATGTCAGCCACCTTAGAGTCGGTCCATACAGCAGCCTCCATCTTACGGCAGTTTACGCATCCGAATCCGGTGAAGTCTACCATTACGGGCTTGCCTTCGAGTCGGGCTGCAGCCATACCTGCCTCAAAGTCCTTGAAGCGTGGGTGCACCTCGTTCTTGTAGAGGTTGAAGTCCTGGGTGTTCATAGGCGGAGCGAAGGCGCTGACTGCCTTGAGCGGAGCGCCCCAGAGGCCCGGAACCATATACATGGCGAACGACAGTGACAGCAGGGCAAGGAAGAACTGCGGCACATTGGTGCGGCGGCCTTCGTCGTCGTGCGGGAAGTTGAACATGCCGAGCAGGTACAGACCCAACAGACCGAAGATGATAATCCACAATGCGAGGAATGCCTCACGGTCGAGGATGTGCCATCCGTAAGCCAAGTCGGCTACCGAGAGGAACTTCAGGGCGAATGCCAGCTCGATGAATCCGAGCACCACCTTCAACACGTTCATCCAACCGCCCGACTTAGGAGCCGACTTGAGCAGTGTGGGGAACATGGCGAACAGTGCGAATGGAACAGCCAGAGCCACTGCGAAACCGAGCATGCCGATGGTCGGGGCCACGATGTCGCCCGATGAAGACACGGCTACAAGGAGGAATCCGATGATAGGTCCGGTGCACGAGAAGCTCACGAGCGACAGTGTGAACGCCATGAGGAAGATGCTGATGAAGCCGCTTGTCTCGTCCGACTTCTGGTCGATCTTGTTGCTCCATGATGACGGCAGCGTTATCTCGAACGCTCCGAAGAACGATGCGGCGAACACTACCAGCAGCAGGCAGAACAGGATGTTGAATATAGCGTTGGTAGACAGCGCGTTGAGTGCGCTTGCTCCGAACAGCAGCGATACGATCAATCCCAGTGCTACGTATATTACCACGATGCTCACGCCGTAGGTGATGGCCTCGCGTATGGCCTTGCGGCGCTCCTTGTTGCGCTTCAGGAAGAAGCTCACGGTCATCGGAATGATAGGCCAGACGCACGGAGTGAAGAGTGCGAGGAGTCCGCCGAGCAGTCCGGCGAAGAAGATATAGAGCAATGAGTTGTTCATTGGCTTGTCAAACTTTTCGAGCTGCTTCACCACCGGTGTCCAGAGCTTCTGCAGCTCCGACTTGTCCATGTTGGCTACGGCAGCCACAGCAGCCGAGTCAGCGGCAGCGTTGGCGCTGTCAACTAAGGTCTCTTGGGCAGCGGCAGGGTCGAGTGTAGCGTCTGCAAGGGCTGCATCAGCCTCCTTGGCTTCTGCATTGGCGTCGGCCTTAGCTTCTGCTTTGGCGGCAGCAGCGTCTACTGCGGGCGATTTTCCTTTCTTGGCGAAGTCTACAGTAGACGGTGGCATGCACGACTGGTCGTTGCATGCGCCATACTCCAGGTAGCACTTGATGTCGTGTTCGGGCTTGGTGAACTTGATCTTCTGTACAAACTGTGCTGAATTCTCAAAGTAGCGCAGCACCATTCCGAACATGTCGTCCATCTTCGAAATCTCGTGTCCGCGTGGTGTCAGCTTGCCTACGAGCTCTATACCGTCCTTCTTGTCGAAGTGGATGGTAGCCTCGGTGGGGCCGTCGTTGCCAAGATTGGTTGAATACACGTGCCATCCGCTTTCGATTTTTCCGGAGAACACGATCTCGGCTTCGGCTGTGCCGTTAGTCTTAAGATGAGCTGTGAACTTCACAGGGTTTGCCATCTGTGCATTGCACAGTATCGTCACAAAGAGCAACATGGCAACAGACATCAATTTTTTCATTGTGTACATTGGATTTGTTCAAAAATAATTCGTGGGTATAACTGTTGGAATTAGCGTTTCGCTTGATTGTTTTGATTTAGTAGAGCGGTACTCCCACCGGGAATCGAACCCGGATCAAAGGTTTAGGAAACCTCCGTTCTATCCATTGAACTATAGGAGCGGCCTTATTTTTATGCGTTTATCATACTGTGTGAACGTGCAAATTTAATTGTTTTTTTCTGAATGCGAAAAGAAATCGCCGTTTTTTCACATCATTACGCGTTTAACGTCGTCGATGGTATGGTCGAACGGTCCGTTGTGCTCCAGCTTCAGTGTGCACATAGCAGCGGCAAAGCGTCCTGCCTCGGCGTAGCCCATGCCCTGGGCACGACACCACAGATAGCCAGCCGAGTAGGTGTCGCCGCAGCCCGTGGCGTCGACGATTTCCTTGGGCTTGTAGGCTGGAATGTCGTAGAACTTGCCATCGGCGAGTATGATGCTGCCCTCGCTGCCCAGTGTGACGCACACCTCCTTGACGCCCCATTCTGCCAGTTGCAGAGCTGCCTGGCGTGGGTCGGTGAGTCCGGTTATAACCTCCATCTCGTGCTCGTTCACCTTTATTATATCTGTATGGGCGAGTATACGGAGCTTGTCTGCCCAGTCGATGGCATATACTTTGTCTCCGCGCACCTCACGCAGATAGCCCTGCGCGTCGATGGAGATGCGTCCCTTGGTAGACAGATATTCCACTACTTCGGGCGAGAAGTCGTCGCTCAGCAGCGAACCGAGGTGATACACGCGTGCTTCAACGTTGCTCATCTCGTCGATGGTGAACGGGTCGGCACGTTCGAGTACGCGCTGTGTGCGGTCGTTCATGTCGTCGCCGTATTTGTTCTCGAAGTAGACGGTGTGGCGGCTGGGGAATGTCAGCACGTCGATGCCTGCTGTGCGCATGTCGTCTGCCGACTGCATTTCGCTCTCGCCCAGCTTCGTCACGAGCTGAAACGACACGTGCTGTGGCAGGTGGTTGAGTGCGTACGAGAAGTAGAACGATGTTCCGCCGGCCATGTATACGGTCTGTCGCGGTGTGATGATTTTGTCTTTTGTTATGTGTCCTACGCAACAAATATCTTTCATCTGTATTGTTGTTTCTTTATTGTTGTTTATGTCTGTTGTGTGTCGCAGCCGGTTTGTGTGACGCTTTGTAATGTTGCACACGTGTTACGACGGTGCAAAAGTACTGAAAAATGACGATTTGACAAAGATTTTCATGCGGCGAAACATTATTAATAATTTATAAAAGGATTTCATAATAGTTTTCGCGCGTTATCGTATTGTATTCGGCATCGGGATAACTGCGTGCGAACGAGGGCGGCACCGAAGCCTTCTTGCGTGGATTCCACTTGAATTCGTAGGCTGTCAGCTGTCCGTTGTCCTCTTCTACGTAGTCAATCTCTTGCTTGGCAGAGGTACGCCAGAAGTAGCTTTTTACAAAACTGCGTGCGTAGGATTGTTGCTTTAGCCGTTCGGCTATTACGTAGTTCTCGAACAGTGCGCCTATATCCAGTCTTGTTTCGGCTTGCAGGAAGTTGCCTATTACTGCATTGCGTATGCCACAGTCCCAGAAGTATATCTTCTTGGCGAACTTCAGTTCGTTGCGTATATTGCGGCTGAACGATGGCAGACGGAATATTATGAACGCCTTTTCGAGCAATTGTATGTATGAGTCGACGGTTTTGGGGTCGAGTCCGCACAGCTGTGCCAGTTCGTTGTACGATACCTCCGAGCCTATCTGAAAGGCTATGGCCTGTAATAGTTTTACGATTTTCTCGCTTTTCTTCACTCTGTCAAACATCAGTATGTCCTTATACAGATAGCTGTTGGCAAGTTCTTGCAGTACTTCTCGCTCCTCTCCGCAGTGGTTTACTACGTCGGGATAGCTTCCGTACACCAGTCGTTGTGGCAGCATGCGCTTTTCGTCGAGCAGTCCGTTGTGTGCTGCCAGTTCGCCGAATGACAGTGGATACATCTGTAACTCGTATTTGCGTCCGGTGAGCGGTTCGTTTATTACGTTGGCAAGGTCGAACGACGAGCTGCCAGTGGCAAATACCTGCACGTCGGGGTTGTTGTCGATTATTAGTTTGAGTGATATGCCTATATTGGGTATGCGTTGCGCCTCGTCGATAACGATGTTTTGTTGGGGTCCGATAATGGCTTTCAGGCGTGTTGACGATGCGTTGTCGAACAGTGCTCTCACGTCGGGCTCGTCGCCATTGAGCCATAGCGTCTCGTTGCTGTCGGCTATCTGTCGCAGTAGGGTTGTCTTGCCCACCTGTCGTGCACCGAAAACGATTATGGCTTTCCCCTTGCCCGTGCGTTCGCGTATCAGTGTTTCTAATGTTCTTGTTATCATATACTTACATGCTTTTGAGGTTTGTGCAAATATACGAATAATTATTGCGAAATCCAAGAATCTTTAAATATTTATGGAATTGATTCCTTAAATATTTGAATATTTGTGGAATTGAATCCAAGAATATTTGAATATTTATGGAATTGGGGTGACGTGGAGGGGCGTTTTGTGCAGGCTGGTATGGTGCTTTGTGCAGGCTGATGTAGTGTTATTTGCCCTTCCCTCAAAAAAAAGGAGTCCTTTTGGCTTGCAAAAGGACTCGTTTTGTACTGCAAAAGGACTCCTTTTACCCTTCAAAAGGACTCGTTTTGCAAGCTAAAAGGACTACATTTTTATTGCCCCTACATATATTCGCCGAAATCGGTGAGTCGCATGTCGCCCTTCTTTGTAAGAGTGTCGTGGAAGGCGAAGGCTGCACGCAGGGCGCAAGGCTCGTGTCCTTGCGACGCAATGCGCTGATAGTCGCGCAGCAGCGGACGATAGTCGGGGTGGGCGCAGTTGTTTATTATCTCTTCGGCGCGACGTGCCGGGCCCTTTCCGCGCAGGTCGGCAATGCCCTGCTCGGTTATGATGATGTCCACATCGTGCTCGGTCGAGTCGATATGGCAGCACTGTGGCACGATAGCGCTTATACATCCGTTCTTGGCTGTAGACGGAGTGTAGAATATACTGATTGATCCGTTGCGCTCGTAGTCGCACGAGCCGCCGATGCCGTTCATCAGTTTCGAGCCGCACACGTGCGATGAGTTCTCGTTGCCGTATATGTCGCACTCCAGAGCCGTGTTCATTGCTATCACTCCGAAGCGGTGTATCAGTTCGGCAGAGTTGCTCAGCTCGCTCGGACGCAGCGTTATGCGCGAGCGGAAGTAGTCGATGTTGTCGTAGACACGGCGCAGACACTCGTTGCTTACGGTCATGGCAGCAACCGAGGCGTGTGCTATCTTGTCCTCAAGCATCATGTCGATGATGGCGTCCTGCACCACTTCGCTGAACACTTCGAGCCGGGGCAGCTGTGCGTTCTTGCCGATGGCCTGCATCACGGCGTTGCCCGTGACGCCCACACCGCTCTGTATGGGGAACATAGTGGGCGGGATGTGGCCCTTGCGGATGTCGCTCAGGAAGAAGTCGACAACGTGGTTGCCGATGGCTTCGGTCTCGGGCGTGAGCGCCTTGAACGAGCGTGCCTCCTCCGGGATGCAGCATTCCACCACGCCCACGAGCTTCTGCGGGTCGAGTTCGAGATACTCCTTGCCTATGCGTCCGCCCACCGTGACGAGCGGGATGGGCTGGCGGTTGGGATATTCGGCACATTCGTATTCGTCATGCAGGTGGCGCACGCGCGGGTCGTGGAATGTGTTGAGCTCAAGAATTACGCGTTTGGCTATCCGGACGATAGTAGGCACGATGCCGTCGGCCGATGTCAGGAATATGCGCATGCGTCCGCCCACCTCCTCGATGGCAGACACCTCGATGATGGCCCAGTCGATAGTGCCGTAGAATCCGCGGCGCAGACGCTCTGCCATGTGTCCCAGGTGCATGTCCTCGTAGTCTATCTCGCCCATGTTGGCGTGACGGCGGAAGTCGGCATTGGTAGAGAATGGGGCGCGGAACTTGATGGCCTGGGCGTTGGCGAAGTCGCCCTCCAGACTCTGGCACGACGATGCACCGGTGATGATGCCCACCTTGAACGGGCGACCGGCCTCATGTTCGCGCACGGCACGCTGCGACAGCTCGCGTATCACTGCCTTGGGCACGCCGTTGGGCGTAAATCCGCTGAACCCTATATTGTCGCCGTCGTTTATCATTGCCGCCCCTTCGGCAGCCGTAATCTTTCTGTATGCCATATCCTGATTGTTAGATGTATGTTTATTTATATATAAAATAATGTGTGTATTCTTTGTCCTTTGGAGTTGCTTTTGTAATTTTGCAGCATTAAACCGACGGCAAAGGTACACATAATGTTGTATAATTATGCGTATATACAAACAAAATGTATAAATATTTATACAAGGGCTGTCGTTTTGGTAATAAATACGTATGAATATGCAAATAAATACTCCCACACCGTCGTTACGCTCTAATTATGTAGCTGTAGAAGGGCTGGACATAGGCTACGTATCGCGCCACAGACGACACGTAGTGGCTGAGCGGCTGGCGGCGCATGCCGAGGGTGGCACGCTCACCTGCTTGATAGGCCGCAACGGTTCGGGCAAGTCGACATTGCTGCGCACCGTGGCAAGGCTGCAGCCCAATTTGGGCGGTAGGGTAGAGCTGGGTGGCGTGGATACAGCCGCATTCAGCGCCTTGCAGTTGGCACGCACGCTCGGCGTAGTGCTCACGTCGCGCCCCGATGCGTCCAATATCACCGTCGGCGAGGTGGTGGCGATGGGCAGAGCGCCCTACACGGGGTTCTGGGGCAGGCTCAGTGATGCCGACCATAGGATTGTCGACGAGGCTATGCAGAGCGTCGGCATCAGCCACATGAGCCACAGACGCGTGTGCAGCCTTAGCGACGGCGAGTGTCAGAAGACTATGATAGCCAAGACACTGGCGCAGCAGACACCTTATATATTATTGGACGAGCCGACGGCTTTTCTCGACTTCACGGGCAAGGTGGAACTGATGCAGCTCCTGCGCCGACTCGCCCACGAGCAGGGCAAGACCATACTCATGTCGACACACGACCTTGAGGCGGCTCTGCGCACCGCCGACCGTATGTGGATTCTTGCCGATGGAGTCATCGCCCAGGGCACTCCGCATGAGCTGGCAGATAGCGGCGACATCCAACGGTATATCGGCAGACACGACGTAAGGCTCGACCGCCAGTCGCTGCAACTCACTATCAATACAGAATATTAAAACAGATAGAAATACAGAATTATGGAAAACAACTTCATGCAAATCATCAAGACACGCCGCTCGTGCCGCCACTATCGCGACGAGCAGGTAGACGACCAGCTGCTACATACCGTTATGGAGGCAGGAACATACGCACCGACGGGCCACGGAACGCAGGATCCGCAGATTGTGGCTGTGCAGAACCCTGCACTCAAGCAACGTCTGGCGGCCCTCAACGCCAAGATTATGGGCGTGGACAGCAATCCCTACTACGACGCTCCTACCTATCTGCTCGTGTTTGCATCCAAAGACAATCCCAACGCCTTTCAAGACGGATCGTGCGTGCTCCAGAATATGATGCTCGCAGCACACGCTGTGGGACTGGGCACTTGCTGGATCAACCGCGAATATCAGATGTTCCAGACCGAAGAGGGCAAGAAGCTGATGGAGGAGATGGGCATCGCATCCGACCGTATCGGCATAGGAGCACTCTCGCTGGGCTATCCCTCGCGCGAGCCGAGAGAAGCCAAACCACGCAAGGAAGACTGGATGAAGGTGATAAAATAGCTCCGTGGGGGTTAATTAAACCTAAATTAATGGTCGGTTTGCGGTCGCTTCAAGAATAGATGACTAACTTTGTAGTTCCTTAAGTCAGTGGCTTGAAACAACAATCAATAACAATAACAACTTTTATTAAAAACATGAAAAAGAGAAACTATTTACTCCTGTCGGCAGCCTCAGTGCTGTTCATGGCATCATGCTCGAAGATGGGACCGCTCTCGGCTGACAACTTCACCGTTACACCCAACCCGCTCGAGTCGCAGGGTGGCAAGGTGGCTGCAACTGTTAACGGCACATTCCCCGAAAAATACATGAAGAAGAAGGCAGTAGTGACCGTAACTCCCGAGTTGCGCTACGCCAACGGCCAGGTAGCCAAGGGCCAGAGCGCCACATTCCAGGGCGAAAAGGTTATGGGCAACGACCAGACTATATCATACAAGGTGGGCGGTCGCTACACAATGAAGACATCTTTCGACTATGTTCCCGAGATGCAGAAGAGCGACATGTACCTCACTTTCGACGCTCGCAAGGGCAAGAAGGTGTACAACGTACCTGCCGTTAAGGTGGCAGACGGCGTTATCGCCACTTCAGAACTCTATCGTCGCACACTGGCTTCGGAGAACGGCGTAATCGCTCCCGATACATTCCAGCGCGTCAACGCTAAGAAGCAGGAGGCCAACATCAAGTTCCTCATCAACCAGGCCAACATCCGCAAGAGCGAACTCAAGAACAACTCTATCAAGGAGTTTATCGAAATGCTCAAGAAGATCAACGCCGACCGCGAGGGCTTGAACATCCAGAACGTAGAAATCCAGGCTTACGCTTCACCTGAGGGTGGTGTTAAGTTCAACGACAAGTTGGCTGGCCAGCGTAAGAACCAGTCGGAGAAGTACGTTAAGAACACTCTGAAGAAGACCAAGGTAGACGCTGCACTCGACGCACACTACACCGCTCAGGACTGGGAAGGCTTCCAGAAGCTCGTTGCAGCAAGCAACCTCCAGGACAAGGACGTAATCCTCCGCGTGCTCTCAATGTATCAGGATCCGCAGGAACGCGAGCAGCAGATCCGCAATATGTCGGCCGGTTTCCAGGAGCTTGCCAACGGTATTCTGCCCGAACTCCGCCGCTCACGCCTCATCATCAACTATGAGACAATCGGCCGTTCGGACGAACAGATCAAGGAGCAGTACAAGAACGACGCATCTAAGCTGAGCACCGACGAGCTGCTTTATTCGGCTACTCTCGACGAGACTCCAGCCAAGCAGGAGGAAATCTACAAGAAGACTGTCGAGACTTATCCTAACGATTACCGCGCATACAACAACCTCGCAGCTCTGGCTCTTGCCAAGGGCGACAAGGAGTCGGCACAGAAGTATGCTGCCAAGGCAGCTCAGCTGGGCAGCGATACTCCTGAGGCTCAGGCCAACCTCGGCCTTATCTCGCTCATCAACGGCAACGTTCAGGACGCTGAGCGCGCTATCTCTAAGGGTGCAAACTCTGAGAACGTGAAGGCAGCTCTTGGCGCTCTCAACATCGCTAAGGGCAACTACGCTCAGGCTGAAAGCGACTTCGGCAAGACAGCAAGCAACACTGCTGCTCTGGCACAGATCCTTAACAAGAACTATGCAGCCGCTGCCAAGACTCTTGACAAGGTAGAGAACCCCAACGCCATGACCGACTATCTGCACGCTATCGCTGCAGCCCGCCGTGGCAACAAGTTCGCTGCTGCTTCTTATCTAAAGGAGGCTCTCCAGAAGGACGCTTCTCTCAAGGAGTATGCCGACAACGACCTGGAGCTGAAGCTTCTGAAGTAATCATACAATAAAACAAAGCCCTACACCCGGCCCCTCCCCAATAGGGAGGGGAGTAGTATGCAATTACTGCCACAAGCATCCAATTTAAGGAAGCAAGTTTGGCAAAATACAAGTAATAAGGCATATCACTCCCCTCCCTACGGGGGAGAGGTCGGGGGGTGGGGCTTCCTTCTTTTATATACAGAATGAAACACTTATATATCCTTATTCTCGCTGTTCTGACGCTCGCATCGTGCGGAACCGACAGCCGGCACTTCAAACTTGAGGGTCGATTGCTCAATCTCAACCAGGGCGAATTCTACGTATACAGCCCCGATGGAGCCATGCGCGGACTCGATACGATAAAGGTGCAGGCAGGACGATTCTCGTATATCACCGAGTGCGACGCACCGAAGACACTCGTAATAGTATTCCCTAACTATACCGAGCAGCCCGTCTTTGCACAGCCCGGAAAGAGTGTGGACATCAAGGGTGACGCTTCGCACCTGAAGGAGATGACCGTCAAGGGCACCAAGGACAACGAATTGATGAATAAGTTTCGCGAGCAGATACACTCAGCTTCGCCTCCCGAGGTGCTGAAGGCTGCACAACAGTTTGTCACGGATCATCCCGAGAGCATCGTGGCAACCTATCTCGTGCGCCGATACTTCATCGAAACGCCAACGCCCAATTTCGCCGTAGCTTCAAAACTGCTTAAGGATATATCAGCCAAACAACCCGACAACGGATACGTCGGACAGTTGAAAACCATGATTAAGGGACGCGTTCAGGACGCAGGAGGAGCACTGCCAAAACTCAATGCACGCGATATCAACGGCAAAGCCGTAACAACTGCTACGCTCAAGAAGACTCCCATCACCGTAGTCATGGCATGGTCGACGTGGAACTACACTTCGCTCAGTATGCTCCGACAGATGTCTCAGCGTGCCAAATCATCCGAAGGACGCATGTCGGTGATAGGCATCTGCCTCGATCCGTCGCTCTATAAGTGCCGCTCAACGCTAAAGAGCAACGACATAACCGATGCCACCATCATCTGCGATGACAAAATGGTGGACGGAACTGCCTACAATCAGCTGGCTATGGTGGCGCTGCCCGACAACATTCTGATTGTGAACGGACGCATAAAGGAACGCTCGCTCACTATGTCAAACCTCATTGACGAGCTCAACAAATTGGATAAGTAAGGCATACGTAGTCCACGAAAACAACTTTTTTTGGTGCTCTGCGATAACTTTTTTGCTCACAACACGGTATATTCTAAATATTTTTTATACCTTTGCACTCGCTGAAAAGAGCGCTATGCGGCAATAGCTCAGTTGGTAGAGCACAACCTTGCCAAGGTTGGGGTCGCGAGTTCAAGTCTCGTTTGCCGCTCTTCTTTTAAAAGGTTTTAAAATCGGTATTTTTGAAGAACAAAACAGAATTCAATGAACTTATACTTAAGATATTTTGACAAGGAGACGTTGGTAACAAACGTTGACGATGCATTGGATTTCTTGCGCTCAATCCAGGAAATAGGAATGAATGCAAACCTTGAAGCTGATGTAAGAGAATACGCCAACAGCGATGTATATTATCCCAAAAGATATAAAATCAGACCACGCGTCTACTTTATTATAATTAAGACAACAGCAGCTACAATGCTTGACTTCAAGCAGAAGAAGGCTCTGCATCCCGTACCACAAAACGGCGCGGCAGGCGATAAGCATGATATGGCTTCGGTTGTAGCTTCACGCCTGAACGAAGCACATCCGGGATGGTACGAAGGCGAACTGGACTTCAAGCGCGTAGTATTGATTCCTGCTACTGGCAAGCACGAATATCGCGACACGCACTTTGTAGTAAGATGCAAAGCCAATTCGGGACAAGACTGCTACAACCGCATTGTAGAGCATCTGCGCGACCGTGTGGACAACCGCTCACAGTTCCCGTCAGCCAAAGGAAAGAACTTCCACTACAAGTATCTTGGTATGTGGAAATAAAACATACTGTTTATTCATGTCATAGGATGTCGCATTATACACGGCATCCTATGTTTGGTTTATCCTATAACAACAAAAACAGACTATTATGAACAAAGTAATGCTTATAGGAAACGTTGGCAAAGAGCCTGACGTGAAATATTATGATGCCGACCAGGCTGTAGCACAATTCCCATTGGCTACAACCGAAAGAGGATATGTACTGCCCAATGGCACTCGTGTACCCGACCGTACCGACTGGCACAATATAGTAATGTGGAGAGAGCTTGCCAAGATTGCCGAAAGATATGTACACAAAGGCGACAAGATATATATTGAAGGCAGAATACGCTACAGATACTACGACGACAAGAAAGGTCAACGCAGATTTATAGCCGAGATATATGCCGACAATATGGAACTTCTCACACCAAAACAAGCCTCAACCGCGGCCCAAAACTTACAGCCGAAAGACAATACTCGTACTAATATTAAAGAAGACGCCGACAACGACACGTTGCCATTCTAAACATATATAATAATTGTGGAAACATACTTAAAATTCATTTCTGATTCACTCTCCGACGTTTATCTCATAGCTCCTACTACGGGCGTATTGATATGTATTGCCCTTACTCTGACGCTTATGGCTATGTCGGCATTTGCAAGTGGTTCGGAAATAGCCTTCTTCAGTCTGTCGCCATCTGACATGGCTGAACTGAACGCACAAAAAACATCAAGCGACAGTAATATCCTGAAATTGCGCGAGGATAGCGAGCGCACGCTGGCAACAATTCTGATTACGAACAACTTCGTCAATGTAACGATAATCATGCTGTGCAACTACATCTTCGGCAACATCGTTCATTTCGGAGAGAAAGCATATTGGCTGCAATTCCTTTCGCTTACAGTAATGCTGACTTTCCTGCTTCTGCTCTTTGGCGAAATTATGCCTAAGGTGTACAGCCGTCAGGATCCGCTTAACTTCTGCAGAAAAGCCGTAAAGGGAGTATGTATTTGCCGAAAAGTGTTCTGGCCTATAGAGAACATACTTCTGCGTAGTGGCATTATTGCCGAGAAAGTTGTGCAGAAGGAAAAGCACGTGCTGAGTGTTGACGATCTGGAACATGCTCTTGAATTGACCGACAAGAACGACATCAAGGACGAACAAAGCATGCTTAAGGGCATCATACGCTTTGGTGACGAAACTGCCAAGGAGGTTATGACAAGCCGACAAGACATTGTAGGACTCGACATCAAGTCGAACTATACAGAAGTGCTCAACTGTATTGTCGAGAACAACTACAGCCGTATCCCCGTATATCAGGAGAATGGTGACAACATTCGCGGTATATTATACATCAAGGATTTGCTGCCTCATCTGACTAAACCAGCAAGTTTCCGTTGGCAAAGTCTGATGCGTCCCCCCTATTTTGTTCCTGAGACAAAGAAGATTGACGACCTCATGCGCGAATTCCAGGAGAACAAGATACACATAGCCATTGTTGTAGATGAGTTTGGCGGCACGAGCGGACTTGTCACATTGGAAGATATTCTCGAAGAGATTGTCGGTGAAATCAACGACGAGTACGACGAAGAGAGCAAGCTGTACAGCAAGTTGAACTACAATACATACATATTTGAAGGCAAGACTTTGCTGACCGACTTCTGCAAGACCTTGAACGTCAACGACGAAGAATTTGCTGACGTAGAAGGCGATGCCGACACGCTCGCAGGATTGCTGTTGGAGATAAAAGGCGACTTCCTTAGCATTCACGAGAAGGTAGACTTCAAGAACTATACATTCGAGATAGTAGGCATAGAGGAACGCCGTATAAGCAGAATCAAAGTCACGATACACGAGAAAAAGAAGGAAGACATCCAGGAGAAATAACCTTAATGGATGACAACCTTCGGGGAGAAACAATATTGTAGATTATGCCTCTATTATATATTGAGAGAATTGACAAACGTACGCAATTAGGAATATGGCAGTTTGATGACCGCACACACATAGAGGACGTATGTCCGCCAGAAGTGTACAACAAGATAAAGACGATGTGCAACAATCGTCAGAAAGAAACGGCTGCAGTATATGCGTTGCTTAACGAGATGCTGGGCAGAGGCGGCTGGACTATTGACCACGAAGACTCAGGAAGACCGATACTAAGAGATTCAGGGTTGGAGATAGGCATCAGTCACACCAACAACTATGCAAGCTTGATAATATCCGAATCAAAGCGTGTGGCTGTAGACATAGAACATGTAAGCGACAGGATATGTAAGATTGAGGAGAAATTCATGCGTAGCGACGAGCTGGAATATAGCCATACTCTAATCAAACCGGCAAACATCCCAGACAACAACCATACAAACAAAGCATGTATTCTGCTATTGTTCTGGTGTGCCAAGGAAACGATGTATAAATTCTATTCGGACAACCATCTGGCACTACACGACATAAAGATAGAACAGATAGAAGAAGCCAACAGCAATAATGGCAGTATAAGATGCTGCAATATGCAGAATGGAGACAAGAAAACAATATTCTATAGAATAGACAAAAATACAGTTTTGACTTATTTAGCATAAGCAAAAGCGGTTCGGAAAAAGGAATGACTCAGATCATTCAATTTCCGAACCGCTTTTTTGTTTATGTATAATCAGCATACATTATTATAAGTACATCTTACAGTCAGTACATATAATAATACCAATATGTGTTGCCATAGGTATCGCGCAATGCAGTCTTTCGCTCACGAGCATCGGTTATGGAGTTTTCAAGTTTCTGCATATCCTCAAAGTCAGCATCCAGCACATTATCATGAAGCACGACACACGGATTAGCATGCGAATGAGTATAGAGTATCAGAGCCTCCTTGTAATGCTTTGGCAACTGCACAGAGTCGTTCACCTCATAGTATCTGGTAATGTTGTGCGCAAAGGCATCAAGCTTCTTGTCCATAAGATAGGCACATAACAGATAATCAACAGAACGACGATTAAGGCGCTTATGCCTACGCTGATAGTCAAGATAGTGCATAGTTGACATCCGTTGCAGATATGCGTTGCCGAGATAAGCATAGAATGTGGTGTCAGCCAACAATCCAAAACCAATGTTATCGCCATTAGGCATTAATGCAGCCGAACCTCCCTTCAACGGAAATTCGAAAAGCCTTTCAGGCAATTCACCTTTACGTGAAAGCGAGTAAGCCGTAAGCATCGTCAGATTCTCGTCGGCATCTGAATGCTGCTGTAATGTGAGCAAAGCCTCATCAACGTCGTTGTCTGCCAAACATTGTTCTACATGCACACGGTCGTGAAGCACTCTGTCGGAATTGCTCCAACCACAAACAAATAGCACCTGAAGCAGCACTAAAGCAAGGTTAATCCACAGCTGACGTGTCTGATTCATGGAATTCATACTATACTTTTCGGCAATACCCGATGAATTCAAGATCCAGACAACGACAAAGAACAATATAAAACACGATGGCAACACGTATCCACCCCAACCAAATTCAAGAAAGCCATTAGCGGCAGATGCCGACTGACGTACATCAGTAATCATGGCAAGCAGAAGTGAGGATGGGACAAACGTAAATGCCCATGCCAATCGCATTCGCTGAAACAAACGGACAACACCCACCTGTATGAGGAGCAGTACTATTGTAATTAGTACCGCTCCCACAAAGTGATTGTAATGGGTTTGTCCTTCTGACAACACGTGCTGAATAATCGTCATTAAATCTGCCTGATAAAAATACAGGAAGAAAAACGAGAACAACGTAAAAACGAATGTACACAACACGCGTTTCAATGTATCCTGACTATACTTTACCCTATTCATTAATTTCTTTTTAATACTACAGCCGAACGGGCTGGAATATAAAGCTTAAGCCATTCCTTACGGTCGTTCACATACAACGGGTCGTAATTGGTAAGATGTGTGATTGTATCGTCTGCAAGACCATTGCCGCCAAAGTCCTTTGAATCGGTATTCAACACTACATCGTACGAACCTGTAGGCACAAGGAATCCGTAATCGACGAACGACTGTGTCGGACTGAAGTTGAAGACAAACACCAAGTCGCCACGCATATAAGCGAGAATCTGATCTGAATCGTTGTGCCAAATCTCTACTACCGGCTTGTTCTGAATGTTCTTCTCAAGCTTGAGCGTTGACAACATTGCCTTGTCAAAATCGCCAAGATAATGATAGTTGAGTTCGGGGTTGTCTACAAGGTTCCATTGACGACGTGCATACTTATAGCTCCAGCCGTTACCCTCACGCGGGAAGTCAATCCATTCGGGATGACCGAACTCATTGCCCATGAAGTTAAGATAGCCGCCATTGATAGTAGATGCTGTGACGAGACGTATCATCTTGTGCAGGGCTATACCTCTATTAGCGCGGTCGTTCTCGTCGCCTTTACGGAAGTGCCAGTACATATCGGCATCAATAAGGCGGAAGATAATGGTCTTGTCGCCTACAAGAGCCTGGTCGTGGCTTTCACAATAGCTTATGGTACGCTCATCGGAACGACGGTTTGTGACCTCCCAGAAAATAGAGCTTGGTTTCCATGCTTCATCTGGAAGTTCCTTGATGGTCTTAATCCAATAGTCGGGGATGTTCATGGCCATACGATAGTCGAAGCCATAGCCGCCATCGGTAAACTTGGCAGCAAGTCCTGGCATGCCGCTGACTTCCTCTGCGATGGTTATTGCATTGGGATTAACCTCATGTATAAGAAGATTGGCAAGTGTCAGGTAGCAGATGGCATTATCGTCCTGATGTCCGTTGAAGTAGTCGCCATAGTTGCAGAAAGCCTCGCCAAGTCCGTGGCTATAATAAAGCATTGATGTAACGCCGTCGAAACGGAATCCGTCGAAATGGAATTCCTCAAGCCAGTATTTGCAGTTAGATAGCAGGAAGTGTATCACCTCGTCCTTGCCATAGTCGAAGCATAATGAGTCCCAAGCCGGATGTTCGTGTTTCTCGCCAGGATAGAAATACTGGTTGGGGTCGCCTGCAAGGTTACCCAATCCCTCTATCTCGTTCTTTACGGCATGTGAATGTACAATATCCATGATAACGGCAATGCCGTCCTTGTGAGCCTGATCGATAAGATCCTTCAGATCCTCTGGAGTACCGAAGCGTGAAGAAGCAGCAAAGAAGCTGCTCACATGGTATCCGAACGAACCATAATACGGATGCTCCTGAATGGCCATAATCTGAATACAATTGTATCCGTCCTTCTTGATTCTCGGCAATACATTCTCACGGAACTCATTGTATGTTCCTACCTTTTCGGCATCCTGCGACATTCCGATATGGCACTCGTAGATGAGAAGCGGCGACTTGTTGGCCTTAAACTTGGTCTTCTTCCATTCATAAGGCTCGGGGTTCCAAACCTGTGCTGAGAAAATCTTTGTCTCCTCATCCTGAACCACGCGAGTAGCCCAGGCAGGGATACGTTCGCCCATTCCGCCGTTCCAATATACATGCATCTTGAAGAGGTCGCCATGTTTGACAGCCTTTTCAGAAAGTTTCAGCTCCCAATTGCCAGCCTCATCGATACGCTTTGCGCTATAACGTTCGCTTTCAGTCCAAGCGTTGAAGTCGCCTACAAGATATATTGCAGTAGCATTAGGTGCCCATTCGCGGAACACCCATCCGCGCTTTGCTTTGTGCAGACCATAATACTTATGTCCATTGGCAAAATCCGTAAGTTTTGTCTTTCCATTATTTGTCAATGAGTTGAGTTTCCACAGAGCATGGTCATGACGTCCCTTTATCGCTTCTTCGTAAGGCGCAAGGTAAGCATCATTCTTGACCAATCCAATATGTTTAACTTTGGACTCGGAGTTTTTAGTCTGTGTCTTTTTTGATTTTAATGCCATAGCTATAAAATTAGTACGTTAGTTAATCTTCAAATCGTTTGCCATTTTCATAATGACCACGTTTAATAACTTGGCCATTCCGGTCTTTCTCTACAAAATTTCCATCTCGTCGGCCGTTGACATACGAGCCTTCAAAACGTTTGCCGTCTTTATTTTCTTCAATGGCGGCACCATTGCGGCGTCCGTCCTTGTACATACCCTTGAATTTAGAGCCGTCAGAAAAGTGGATTATAACCTGGCCATTTATCTTGCCGTTCTTGAATTCACCATCGAAGACATCACCGTTCTTCTTGACAAGTTTGCCATGTCCGTTCTGGCGGTCGTTCTTCCACATACCTACATACATATCGCCATTTTTCCAAAGGAAAGTACCCATGCCATCCTTGTCACCTTCGTTGAAATGGCCTGTATATTTATCGCCGTTCTTATACTTGAATATACCCTCGCCAGTACGCTCGCCCTGTACGTAATCGCCCTCATAAACGTCGCCGTTCTGGAAGCGATACACGCCCTTGCCATTCTGTATGTCGTTGAGCCAATCGCCAGTATATACATCGCCATCGGCATACTTGTTTGTACCCTTACCCGAGCGCTGATTGTTGAGCCACATTCCGTCGTAAGTGGTTCCGTCGTTCCATGCAAAGAAACCTTTGCCCGACTTCTGGTCGTTATTCCAGTTGCCGTCGTAGTAGGCACCGCTTGCGAATGTGTATTTTCCCTTGCCCTGGCGCTTGTCTTTCTGCCAGTTGCCATCGTAAATATCACCATTATAATAGTACATCACACCATGACCATGCTGATAATCACGATACCACATTCCCTTATAGCGGTTGTTGTTCATAAACCAGAATGTGCCAAAGCCGTGCTGTTGGTCTTGAAACCACTCGCCTTCGTACTTCTCACCGTCGGAAAATGTATAAATACCTTGTCCTTGGCGTTTGCCCTTGACATATTCGCCTTCGAATATATCACCATTCTTAAAAACAGTACTACCCTTGCCTTGCGGCTTTCCTGCCTGCATCTGACCCTTGTACTGTCCGCCATCATGAGTAATGCACGAACCCAAGGTGATTTTTTGCGCAAATGAGCCTACAGAAAAGACAGACAACAGCACAAATAAGTATATAGATTTTTTCACTTTTATTCAATTTACAATTATTCTATGCCAAAATTATCAATTAATTGCGAGACAACAAAATGTATTTAGGATTTTTAGCGGAAATATTGCGAAATAAACATTAAATTTGCAGACTAAATCATTCTAAAACAACAACCGGCATGCTTACAAAAGACAAAATAAAAAAGATTCAAAGGTTTATAAGCATTGACATTTGGGGCATTAATCGCGAAAGTGTGTCACCATCCAAATATTTCATGCTCTCAATTGTCAAGAGACTTATTCTTGCAATTGAGTTCACAACGGCAAAACGCATAACAAGTGCAGCCGCAGCACTCACCTACTCCACCCTGCTGGCTATTGTACCAATATTAGCCGTAGTGTTTGCCATAGCCCGTGGATTCGGATACAACAAATACATAGAAGAGTGGTTTCGCGACTCGTTCTCAAGTCAGCCGCAAGCTGCCGAAACAATAATCGGATTCGTCAACTCATACCTTATTCATACCAAGAGCGGACTGTTCTTGGGGATTGGCCTTATATTCATGTTCTTTACTGTGCTGATGCTTATCAGCAATATAGAGCTGACGTTCAACAACATCTGGCAGATAAAGAAGCAACGAAGCGTATTCCGTACCATTACCGACTACACGTCGATGTTCCTGTTGGTGCCGATAACCATCGTGATAACTTCGGGCGTAAGCATTTTCTTTGCTACAATATTCAAGCAGATTGAAAACACCATGCTCATAGGTCCGCTCACACAGTTCATCCTACAGCTTATGCCATACGTGCTCATGTCGAGCGTGTTCATAGCATTGTACATATTCATGCCCAACACCAAGGTGAAACTGACATGTGCCATAGCTCCAGGCATACTTGCCGGTGTGGCAATGCAAGGGCTGCAGATATTCTACATCCACTCTCAGATATGGGTGAGTTCGTACAATGCCATATACGGATCGTTCGCTGCATTGCCGTTGTTTATGCTTTGGGTGCAGATTTCATGGCTTATCTGTCTGTTTGGCGCAGAACTATGCTATGCAAGCCAGAATATGGAAGACTTCGCTTTCCGCACAAAGGCAGAAGACCTGAGCCATCGCTACAAGACGTTGCTGTGTCTGATTCTTACCAATCAGATATGTAAGCAATTTGCCGAAGGAGGCAAACCCTACTCGGCACTCGACTTGAAGCTACGCACCGGCATACCTATCCGCATCGTCAACGAACTGCTGTACGAGCTGACCCAGATAAACATCATTACCGAAATATCAGGTGGCGACAAGGGCGAGACCACATATTACCAACCGGCAATATGCCTGACACGTCTCACCGTAGGCACTCTAATCGACCGGCTGGAAGCCAACGGCAAATGGGCTTTGAGCATAGACATGCGCAAACTTGCATCGCCTGTATGGAAGGAAGCTTTTGCCAACCGCTCGGATTATCTCAACAAACAGAGAAGTCTTCTCGTAAAGGATCTGTAATCATTTAAACAACGACAATAATATGCAAATCAAGAATTCACTTTACATCCTCATTACCGCTGCATTGACGCTTTCAGCCTGTACAAACCATCAGAAGGCCCGCAACAGCACACATTCCGCTATGTCAAAAGATGCCGATGCAGCACAAGCGTCTGCCGAAGGCAACGTTGCTTATCTTTCTACAGCCGACTTCCGTCTGAAGATTATGGACTACGAAGCACATCAGACAGAATGGGTGTTTGAAGGCAAGCGCCCTGCCGTAATCGACTTCTACACCACATGGTGCGGACCTTGCAAGATGATGGCGCCTATTGTGGAGGAAACAGCAAAGAAGTATGCCGGCAAGGTAGACTTCTACAAGGTGGACATCGAAAAGGAGCAGGAACTGGCTCAGACGTTTGGCATTCAGAGCATACCCACTTTCCTATTCATCCCCGCCAAGGGCAAACCCACAATACAGATGGGGGCTATGCCTAAGGAGACTTTTGAGAATATGGTGAACGAAATCATTAAATGACACATACAATCAGAAGCTGATGCACATACGGGCGCAAAGCACAAAGAAGTCGCCATTGTCATTGTTGATGTACTGGAACGAAGGCTGCAAGGCTATTGTCTTGTTGATCTGTCGTCGCCATGTCAGTTCGACAGAACGTTCTGTGCCCTGATTGAAACGGGCGTATTGTGCTGACAGTCCACATTCATTGCTGCTGTCGGTATATGCGCATCCCAACTCGGCGTATCTGTAGCAGCCATTATCACGACTAGTATTCTCAGAATACTGTGCCATGCACGCTACGCTTCGGTCGGCTGCTGCCCATACTGTCTGTTCGCCATAAACCCACCATGCGCATGAGGTGTGGCGACATGCCTCATCGGCAGAGGCCATCTTGCCCTCTTCATCAATCGGAAACTGACGGTTGTGTACAGCCACTCCAGCAAAGTAATTGGAGCCTCCGCGCGAATATTCCAGTTGCGAAATATTAAAGATACCATCTTTCTTGGGGCGCACTATGAAGGGATTGTCACGGCGCTTCCATCCGTTGTAGCCTACACCATTGTAAAGGCTGTTGCGGAATGTCCAGGCACCCTTTGTAACGTCAAAATAAACGGTAAGTCCCGACACGGGATAGTTGGCTATCGGATAGCTTGCGGCAATGGTTGGGAAGATACCTTCCGAGCCATTCAAGAAAAGCGACATGACATCGGATGTGAAGAAGTCTTCATTGACATTGCGCACTCCTAAAAACACATGTCCCGACTTCCACTCGTGCATAAAACCTAATACAGCTATGGATGCAAACATATTGTCGGCTTCGATATTGGAGAATCCTTGCCAATCATCAGCAATGGTGTCGTCGGTTTTTGCGACATGCAGGGTTGCCGCCTCAAAAGAATCCTTACCATTGCCATATGGGATGTTCAGGTCCAAACGGAGTTGGTTGACCCAGTTGGTTTTCTTCTTCATATCCCACTGCCATTCTGTAGTGTATTCGCCACTAATATTCTGCGCTCTCGCCAAGCTTGCATTTATACAGCCTAATAAAAAGACAAATAATACACGATTCATAATCGTACTCACAATGTTATAGTTATAGTACTCTTTTGGAATTGCAAAAGTACGACTTTTTTCATGACATAAAAATACCTAATAATAGGTAAATTATCCGCAATGTCTGTTTCGCAATGCAAAACTATTCAAACAATCACATATCATCAGTTAGAAAGTTATTAGATTAGTATTAGAAAACCATTAGACTTATATTTGCATTTTTAATCACTCAAAACTGCGAGTTGAACGCACGAAGAAATCTTTTGCTCAAAATTCTCGAGTTTTGCGCGCGCAAGCGTATATCACTTACATACAACAAATTACGCAAATACCGACAGAAGTGTGCAATTATCGCATAATCTAAAGTTGTCCTTTTCGTTGCTAAACGAATACATTTGTGCATAAAATAAGCCTCCGTTACATTACAAAAGGAATCCCGAAAGCATCCCGAAGGAATCCCGAAGGAATCCCGAAGGACTACTTTTGTAATGCAACGGTGGCTTATTTGATAAAAACATGATGTATTACGCCGTAACAAGCAATAAAAACGGCTCTCGAAATCTCTAGAATTGTTTTTTTATTTGTAACACATTTTTACTGCCTGTACGATATTTGCATACTACAACACCTACATTTTAGCTATGCTTTGCCAGCCAATGGCGAAGGCTGAACGTATGTGCGTGCGGCAAGTTCCTTGTCGAGCATATAGAGTCCGTAGCCGTTGCCCTGAATCATTCTGAGATTGTCGATGATGTTTTGTGCGTTTTCTTCTTCCTCCACCTGCTCGTCGATAAACCATTTGAGCATACTTTGTGTTGCATAGTCGTTCTCTGCAGTAGAAAGAGCAAAGAGATTGTTGATGAGCGATGTCACTTTTTGCTCGTGAGCGAGCGTGGCTTCAAACACCGCAAGCGGCGACTCCCATGTAGTAGGCACCGCCTCGATAGGCTTTAGTTCTACTCGACCGCCACGCTGTATGATGTAATTGAACATAATCTTGGCATGGTCTTGTTCCTCCTTAAACTGTACTTCAAACCAGTTGCCCATTCCAGGATTACCATTGGCGTGAGCATAAGCAGCCATAGAGAGATAAAGATAAGCCGACCATAATTCGGCGTTAATCTGGGCATTGAGAGCCTCTTCGATTTTTTTGTTCAGCATAATAATTTTGTTTTAAAGGTTTACTATTGCAAAGTTATACATTATTTCTATTAAAATAGACAAAAATGGTATTTTTAGGCGCTATAAGTGCTGTAAAGTCATAAAAAAATAGTAATTTTACACTTTGAAAGCGATGCTGCAAATCGCTTAGAAGCGAAATAAACGGCAAAATCGGCGATTTTGCGCTTTTAGAGGCTTGTAGAAAGCAGTATGTGGCAAGCGTCAGAAAGAAACTTAAAACAATATAATATAAAATGGACGAAAATCAGACAATTGATCAGGACAGGATTCTGAAGATTAACATTGAAGAGGAGATGAAATCCTCGTACATCGACTATAGTATGTCGGTGATTGTCGCTCGTGCCCTGCCTGATGTTCGTGACGGATTCAAGCCCGTACATCGCCGCATTCTTTACGGAATGCTGGGCATCGGAAACACAAGTTCTAACCCTTACAAGAAATGTGCCCGCGTCGTAGGTGAGGTGCTGGGTAAGTATCACCCGCACGGCGACTCTTCCGTCTACGGTGCATTGGTGCGTATGGGTCAGAGCTGGAACATGCGATACATGCTTGTAGACGGTCAGGGTAACTTCGGTTCGGTAGACGGCGACTCGCCTGCTGCCATGCGTTATACCGAGTGCAGACTCTCGAAGATGGGCGAACATATTATGGACGACCTGGATAAGGACACCGTAGACATGATGCCTAACTTTGACGACACACTTATGGAGCCGTCAGTAATGCCTACCAAGATACCGAACCTTCTGGTGAATGGCGGTAACGGCATTGCCGTGGGTATGGCTACCAACATTCCTACACACAACCTCGGTGAGGTGATTGACGGATGCTGCGCGTATATCGACAATCCCGACATCGACGTAGACGGACTTATGGAGTATATCAAGGCTCCTGACTTCCCTACGGGTGCTTATATATATGGTCTGACGGGTGTGAAGCAGGCTTACGAGACTGGCCGTGGCCGCATCATGATGCGCGCAAAGTCGGAAATCGAGAGTGGCGACGCACACGACAAGATTGTCATCACAGAGATTCCTTACGGCGTAAACAAGGCAGACCTCGTTGCTGGTATTGCCGACCTCGTCAAGGAGGGCAAGATTACCGGCATCTCGAACGTGAACGACGAGTCAGGCCGTCAGGGTATGCGTATCGTTGTTGACGTGCGCCGTGACGCTAACGCCAACGTCATACTCAACAAACTGTACAAGATGACTGCCATGCAGTCGTCGTTCTCGGTAAACTGCATCGCCTTGGTGAAGGGACGTCCACGTCTGCTCACTCTTAAGGAATGCGTGAAGTACTTTGTAGAGCATCGCCACGACGTGACAATACGCCGCACTAAGTTCGACCTTAAGAAGGCACAAGAACGTGCCCACATACTTGAAGGACTTGTCATAGCCTGCGACAACATCGACGAGGTAGTACACATTATCCGTGCCTCGAAGACACCGAGCGACGCACAGCGCAACTTGGAGAAGCGCTTCGACCTGGACGAGATACAGTCGAAAGCTATCGTAGACATGCGACTCTCGCAGTTGACCGGTCTGCGTATAGATCAGCTGCATGCTGAGTTTGAGGAACTGGAGCGTCAGATTGCTTATCTGCAGTCGATACTCGACGATCCCGAACTGTGCAAGAAGGTAATGAAGGACGAGCTGAACGAGGTGAAGGAGAAGTATGGCGACGAGCGTCGTACTGAAATCAAGCCTTTCGAGCACGAGTTCAATGCTGAGGACTTCTATCCTAACGACCCGGTGGTTATTACAGTAAGCCATATGGGATATATCAAGCGCACTCCGCTGAGCGAGTTCCGCGAGCAGGCTCGTGGTGGCGTAGGTTCGAAGGGAGCACGTACACGCGAGCAGGACTTCACAGAATACATATATCCTGCAACAATGCACCAGACAATGCTGTTCTTCACACGCAAGGGTCGTTGCTACTGGCTCAAGTGCTACGAGATACCGGAGGGCGACAAGAACTTCAAGGGACGTGCCATTCAGAACATGCTCAACATCGAGCCGGACGACTCGGTAAATGCAATGCTGCGTCTGCGCGGACTGAACGACGAGGAGTTTGTCAATTCACACTACGTTGTGTTTGCCACAAAGAACGGTACTATCAAGAAAACATGTCTGGAGGCTTACTCACGTCCACGTACCAATGGCGTTAACGCCATAAACATCGTAGATGGTGACGAGGTGGTAGACGTTCGACTGACCAACGGCAAGAACGAAATTATCCTTGCCAACCGCAACGGTCGCGCCGTACGCTTCGACGAGAATACAGTACGCTCTATGGGACGTGTCTCAACAGGTGTACGTGGTATGCAGCTCGATGGTGACGACGACCAGGTTGTAGGTATGATTATCGTCAATAATGCCGAGACCGAGACCGTTATGGTGGTATCGGAGAATGGTTATGGCAAGCGTTCGCAGGTAGAAGACTATCGCAAGACAAACCGTGGCGGTAAGGGTGTGAAGACATTCTCTATCACAGAGAAGACCGGCCGACTGGTAGCCATCAAGAACGTGACCGACGACAACGACCTCATGATTATCAACAAGAGTGGCATTGCCATTCGTCTTGCCGTGAGCGATTGTCGTGTAATGGGACGAGCCACACAGGGTGTACGCCTTATCAACCTCTCGAAGAAGAATGATGTGATTGCAAGCGTATGCAAGGTTATGAGCTCTGAACTTGAAGCCAAACTTGCCGACGACAACGCAGAACAAGAGACTGAGGCTAAAGACACACCGAATACAGCTGAGAATGATTCAGAAAATGAAAAATAAAACATTTTAAATATATTTGAATATGAGAAAATTGTTTATGTTGGCAGTGATGGTAGTAGCTACCTCATCTGCATTTGCACAGGACGTAAAGAGCGTCCTTAAGTCGAAAGACTACGCTGAGGCAAAGTCTCAACTCGACGCTTGCATTTCTTCATTGAACAATGAGGAAAAGGCAAAGGCTTACAACAAGCTCGTAGAGCTCTCGCTTCAGAAGGTCAACAAGGAGATGGCTGTCATGAGCGAGAACCAGGTAATGGAACAGATGGGCCAGAAAGACGCCAAATTGAAACCAGTAGACAAGGAAGGTATGTACTCATCACTCACCAACGCTCTCAACGCAGCTATGGAGTGCGACAAGTACGACCGCATGCCTAATGCCAAGGGCAAGGTGGCTCCCAAGTTCCACAAGAAGAACCAGGCTGCTCTGTGGCCTCTGCGTCTGAACCTTATCAATGCCGGTCAGGACTGCCTGCAGAAGGAAGACAACAATGGCGCTTTCAACTACTATGCTGCTTATGTCAACAGCGGTACTTCTGCCCTGTTCGACGATTTCGACAAGACAAAGTCGCCGGATACATACCTCGGCGAGGTAGCTCGTGTAGCTGGCGTAATCGCTTATCAGGCAAAGAAAATGGACGATGCCAACAAGTACATCGACATTGCCCTGAACGATACTGCTTCATACAAGGACGCCCTTGGACTGAAGATGGCTATGATGCAGCAGTCGATGAAGACAAAGGAGGACTCTGTAAAGTGCCTCAAGAGCTTCGAGGACCTCTATGCCAAGGACAAGAGCGAGACTATCTTCACAAACCTCGCTACTCTGTATGGCAACCTTAACATGAAGGACAAGCAGATGAAACTCATCGAAGAGCGTCTGGCTTCTGATCCAAACTGCTTCACAGCATGGGCTGTCAAGGGCCAGGCTGAGATGAACGACAGCAAATGGGATGAGGCTCTTGCCGACCTGAAGAAGGCTAATTCTATCAAGCCGAACGCACTTGTGCTGACTTGGATGGGAGTCTGCAACAACAACAAGGCAGCTAACTTGCAGGACGCAAATGAGCAGAAGAAGATTCTGACTGAGTCACAGGGCTACCTGGAGAAGGCTCGCGACCTCGACCCTAACCAGCAGGAGGCCAACTGGAAGTATCTGCTCTATAATACATACTATGTTCTTTATGGTGCAGACGACAGCCGTACAAAGGCTTTGGATCCTAACAAGTAAAGTGTAACAGCTTCAACAAATTAAGGTGCGCACCATGTTCTGTGAAAGTCATGAATGCGCACCTTTCATTTTTACAGTAGGGTATGTTCAGGAAATTATTGTTTATGGTATTGGCTTTGGGCATCTGCCTTCCAACGATGTGCTATGCACAGAAGAAGGAGATATCAAAGGCAAAGGATGATGTCAAGGCAGGTAAATCGTTAGCTGAGGCAGAGGCTTCAATGCGTAAGCTTCTTACCGATTCAGCAAATAAGGACAATGAGAAAATTTGGCTCGTACTTTTTGACGCTGTAAGAAAACAGTATGAAACGGTAAACGAGCAGATGTATCTGAAACAAAAGGCAGACACATCCAAACTTTTCCTTGCGGCCTACAGAATGTTTGGTGTTTTGGAAGGGCTTGATTCTGTAGAATGGAATCTTAAGGGCATGCAACAGGCAAAAATGAAATACCGCAAACGTCATGCAGAATATCTAAATGCATTGAGAGGCAACCTTTATAATGGCGGACTGTTCTTCATCGGCAAGAATGATTATAAGAATGCATACAACCTCTTTGAAGCGTATATAGATTGTGCAAGGCAGCCTATCTTTGCAGCTTACGACTATCAGAACAAAGATAAGAGAATAGGAACTGCTGCATTCTATACCGTTTACTGCGGATACAAGCAGAGCGACGCAAAGCGTACGTTGAACTACGCATACGTTGCACAGAAGGACACAGCAAGATTGGCCATGACATATCAATACATGGCTGAAACATATAGGCAGAAAGCTGATACTGCAAATTTTGTAGAAGTACTTGAGAGTGGTTTTGCCCACTATCCGCAGTCAAAATATTTCTTCTCGCATCTGTTTGACTATTATTACAAGCAGAGCAAGTATGACGTAGCTACTGCATTGTGCGACGACGCTATTGAGGCTGACACTTCAAGTGTTGTTGCCTTGTTTGCCAAATCAACAGTACTGCTTGCACAGCAGAAATATGACGATTGCGTGAGCATTTGCGACAAGGTAATTGCAAAAGACAAGAATTTTGCCGACGTTTATCTGAACGCTGGCTTGGCGTATTTCAATCAAGCCACTTACATTGAAAGGACAATGAGGCACAGCCGTGAGAAAACACAAAAGCTGAAAGCGCTTTTTAAAAAGGCATTGCCCTATATGCAAGAGTATAGAAAACAAGCTCCTAACGAAAAATCAAAATGGGGAGTACCTCTCTATACTATCTATCTCAACTTGAATATGGGACGTGAGTTTGAGGAAATTGACAAACTCATGAAAAAATAAATGAGAGTTGAAAATTGAGAGGTGAGAGTTGAGAGTTATGATATGTTGATTTTGATAATATTATATCAAAGGTAATCATAACTCTCAATTTTCGACTCTCAACTGTTAACAACTCTCAACTGTTATAGGTTCTCAAGACTCACTGGCTGTTCTTTCGGAGTCTTGTGTTCCTTTTGTTGCTGGTCGGCAGGTTGCTGCTCCTTATTTACAGAAAGTGGCAACTGGCGTTCTACAGGATTGCCATCCTCGTCAAGAACTATTTCCTCTTCAACTTTCACACTATCGTTAAGCGAAGTGTCAGCCTTGGCTCTTGGCACATAACTTGAGCAATTGTACATTGAGGAAGTAATGCTCTCATCCTTAGGCTTGCCGAATTTTGCACGATACTTACTGAAAGCAGGGTCTTTCAACAAAGCCTCAAGGAAGTATCCGCATATTGGCAATGCCGTACGCGAACCCTGACCCAAAGCTCCAGTTCGGAAGTGTATGCAACGATACTCACCTCCAACCCATGCACCTACTACAAGATTAGGGCTGACACCCATAAACCAAGCGTCAGAGTGATTGTTTGAAGTACCGGTCTTGCCACCCCAATCTGTATCACGATACTGTCCTACATAACCATTCAGGCTCATTGATGTACCGCCTGGTTCACGCAGACCGCTCATGAGCAGTTGCTGCATGAGGAAAGCGCTTCTATATGGAATCACCTGTTCCTCGTTTGTGGGCGATGTATAAATCTCTTTTCCATTACGGTCAAGAATACGCGTCACAAGCTGACGTCTTACATACTTGCCATCGTTGGCAACAGTAGAATAAGCATTGGCCAATTCAAGGAGGTTGACATCACTTGAACCAAGAGCAAGAGCCGGAGTCTCATCAAGCGGACTTTCAATACCCATCTTGTGTGCAGTCTCTGCGATGCGCTGAATACCCATCTCCTGTCCAAGACGAACTGCTACAGAATTTATGCTTCGTGCAAATGCACCCTTCAAAGGAATGGAGTCGCCTGAGAAAGAACCATTGGCGTTAGTAGGTGCCCACGTCACTTCCTTGCCTGCTACCTTGTCATATACCTGCATTGAGATATACTCATCGCGACGCTTGTCGCAAGGCGTGAGTCCCTGATTCATCGCCTCGGTATATACAAAGAGCTTGAATGTAGAACCAGGCTGACGCATTGCCGTCACCTTGTCATACTTCCATGACTTGAAGTCGATGTCGCCCACCCATGCTTTCACAGCACCAGTCTGCGGTTCCATAGCAACGAATGCACAATGCATGAAATGAACCATATAGCGGATTGAGTCCATTGTAGACATCTCCTTTTCTATGGTGCCATGCTCGTAATCGAACAACTTCACCTTGTGCGGACGGTTGAGATAGTACTCAATTGAATCAGGGTTATTGGGGAAGCGTGCCAGAAGATTCTTGTAAACGGGTTGCTTCTGTGCTATTCCTTCAATGAAATTAGGGATGACATTATGATTTTCGTCCTGCCATGGATCCTGATTGCCCCAATGGTTGTTGAAGTTGCGCTGCACCTGCTTCATCTGTTTTGCAGCAGCTTCTTCGGCGTACTTCTGCATGCGCGAATCAATGGTGGTATAAATCTTCAAACCTGAAGTATAAAGATCGTAACCGTTTTCACGACACCAGTTCTTCAGTTCGGCAGAAACAGCCTCACGGAAGTAAAGAGCCTGGCCATCATAGTTGCTCTCAACACTATAGCTGAGCTTAATAGGCTTCTGGCTAAGTTCTTCAAATTCGGTGCGTGTCAAATCGCCATGCTTGAGCATATTGCTGAGCACCACATTGCGACGACGCTGCGAGTTCTCAGGATGCGAGATAGGATTGTAGTAAGTGGTAGCCTTAAGCATTCCAACAAGCACAGCAGCCTGATCTGTCGTCAATTCTTTTGGAGTACAGTTGAAATACGTCTTTGAAGCCGTCTTTATACCAAATGCGTTAGAACCGAAGTCAACTGTATTGGCGTACATTGTGATAATATCCTTCTTGTCGTGGGTCAACTCCAGCTTCGTGGCGATGATCCATTCCTTAGACTTCATGATGAGCATACGAACACCAGGAATCATACCAAGCAATCCAGTAGAATAGTCGGTGCGTACACGGAACATATTCTTAGCCAACTGCTGCGTGATTGTAGAAGCTCCACGAGCATCATGATGCATGACAGCATCCTTCACAGCTCCTATAAGTCCTGGGTAGTCAATTCCATGATGACTGTAGAAGCGCTCGTCCTCGGTATCAATAAGGGCTTTCCAGAAAGCAGGATTTACCTCCTCATATTTTACCGGAGTTCTATTCTCGTTAAAATATTTGCCAATCATTACACCATCGGCACTATATATCTCTGAGGCTTCGTGAGTCTCAGGATTCATAATAGTGTAAAAACCAGGTGATTTACCAAACAGCCACAAGAAGTTTGTGTCTACCATGCCAAGGTAGATGAAAAACGCTACTATGCAGGATGCGATTCCTACAAGTGTCTTGGTGTACCACGCTTTGCCTTTGTACAAATTGCGATACCAAGGCCAAAAAGCCTTGACTTTACGCATACACCAGATGAGAAAGTCTTTTATTTTTTTCATCTTTAAATGATTATTTTGTTTGCTAATCTTGGTATATTATCTTGCAAATGTACGAAAATAGTTTAACCTATCAGTTGGTTGTCTATATAATTTATGATTTCTTTAATATTGTCGGGATGGAACCACATGATATTCTTATCCCGCTTGAACCATGTCTGCTGTTTACGACAGTAGCGTCGGCTATTGCTTTGTATGTTGAATATACATTGATCGATGGTTATAAGTCCATCAAGATATTCGAAGGTCTCCTTGTAGCCTACTGTGTTCAATGAGTTGAGGCCTCGCTTGTCGTATACGGCAAGTGCTTCGTCTACAAGTCCTTCGTCAAACATTTGAAGCACGCGCGCATTAATACGATTGTACAATTCTTCACGGTCGCGGTTCAGACCTATCTTTATTATGTCAAACGGACGTTGTTTCTTGGCGTTCTGCCTGAATGAAGTGTAAGTCTTACCCGTCATATGGCATATTTCCAAAGCATGCACGACACGGCGTGGGTTGTTGCGGTCGACAATCTTCCAATGCTCAGGATCTAAAAGTTTAAGTTCTTCGACAAGCCTGGGCAACCCTTCTGTTTCCAATCGCTGTTTCATCCATTCACGTGTATTGTCGTCGATTGTCGGTATGTCATCAATACCATTGCATACAGCGTCTATGTACATCATAGAGCCTCCACTCATAAGCGCCACATCCGAGGTATTGAAGAGATTGTCGGTAAGAAGTTGCATAACATCTTCTTCGAACAACGAAGCGCTATAATAATCTTCAAGATGATGATTGCCTACAAAATAATGCTTCACACGCTGCTGTTGCTCTGGTGTAGGGGCTGCTGTTCCAATTGGTATTTCGCTGAAAATCTGACGCGAGTCTGCATTGACTATAGGAATATTGAGATGTTCGGCAATTTGCAAACATAATTCCGTCTTTCCTACACCAGTGGGACCTACAATAACAATAAGTTTCTTGCTCATTATTGTCTTTATGTGAATATAAAAAACGGGAGTTAAGTAGACTCTTGTCTTTTACCATTCTACTTAGCTCCCTTTATTTGATTAATACGTTTAGCGTATGATACCTCTCTTAGAAGATTCCACGAAATCAATAATGTATTGAACTTCATTAGTAATCTCAAGCTCGTTCTTAATCTCCTGAATGCCTTCAGACATTATACCCTTAGAGTAGAGTTTGCGATAAGCATTGTGGATAAGGTCAATCTTCTCGTTAGAGAATCCGCGACGACGGAGTCCGACAAGATTCAATCCACAATATTTTGTAGGTTCCTTGCCAGCGATGATGAACGGAGGAATGTCCTGGCTGAATCGGCATCCACCCTGAATCATCACATATCCACCTATTCGGCAGAACTGATGGCATAGAACGTTTGCAGAAATAATAGCATTGTCGTCCACAACAACCTCACCGGCAAGTTTGGTAGAGTTGCCAATAATCAGGCCGCTACCGAGAACACAGTCGTGAGCTACGTGTACGCACTCCATAAGCAGATTGTTTGAACCTACCACAGTCTCGCCTCTTGAAGCTGTACCACGCGAGATAGTTACATTCTCGCGTATGCTGTTGTTGTCGCCAACACGGCAGATTGTTTCCTCGCCTCTGAATTTCAAATCCTGCGGCTTGGTAGAGATGCTTGCACCCGGGAAGAACTCATTGCCATTTCCGATGCGTGCTCCTACGTGAATAGTTACGCTGTTCTGCATAACATTATTGTCACCGATTTCTACATTACGGTCAATGTAGCAGAAAGGGCCAATGATATTGTTGTCACCGAGCTTTGCGTCGGGATGGACGTATGCTAAGGGGCTTATCTGATTCATCTTGAAGTTATTTTTTTGAATTGAATTCTACTTGTTCTTTACAATCTGAGCTGTAAATGTTGCTTCTGACACCACATGGTCGCCTACAAATACATAGCCTTTCATTGATGAGATGCCATGACGCAATGGTGAAAGCAAGTCAACCTTGAAGAGCAATGTGTCTCCTGGGACCACCTTCTGGCGGAATTTCACGTCGTCAATCTTCATGAAATATGTAGACCAACGCTCTGGCTCCTCAAGAGTGTTGAGTACGAGCAGACCGCCACATTGTGCCATTGCCTCAATCTGAAGCACACCTGGCATTACCGGCTCCTGCGGGAAGTGGCCAGTAAAGAAAGGTTCATTGGCTGTAACGTTCTTCACACCCACAATGCTTGTAGCACCAAGAGCTACCACCTTGTCAACAAGCTGCATAGGATAACGATGAGGCAGAAGCTCACGTATTCTGATGTTGTCCATTATGGGAGCTTCATTCGGATCGTATATCGGAGCCTGAATCTCGTGCTTGCGAATCTCGCGACGCATCTGACGTGCAAACTTGTTGTTGATGGTGTGGCCAGGGCGTGTTGCAATGATGCGTCCCTTGATAGGCTTGCCGATAAGCGCCATATCGCCAATGATGTCAAGCAACTTGTGTCGTGTACACTCATTCTCCCATACCAGAGGCTTGTGCTGTATGTAGCCCAATTCGTTTGCATCACGACGCTCCACCTTAAGCATGTCGGCCAATGAATCAAGACGCTCCTGTGTGGTCTGCTTCTCGTATATAACGATGGCATTGTCCAAGTCGCCACCCTTAATAAGGTTGGCCTTAAGCAGAGGTTCGATGTCACGAACGAAGACGAATGTGCGTGCCGGAGCTATCTCTTCAGCAAATTTCTCCACACAGTCAAGTGTAGCAAACTGTGAGTTGATGAATTTAGAATTGAATGAGCACATTGCTGTGAGTGAGAATTCCTCGTCAGGCAGAATAGTGATGCAAGAACCAGTCTCTTCATCCTTCACTTCTATCTTATGACGGATGATATACCAGTCCTTAGGTGCATTCTGTTCTTCAACACCAATTTCATTGATTTTCTGAACATACAAGGCTGCGCTGCCATCGAGAATAGGGAATTCAGGACCATTTACCTGAATAAGACAGTTGTCAATACCCATAGCATAGAGTGCTGACATACCATGCTCGATGGTAGAAACACGTACATCATCCTTGCCTAATACTGTGCCACGCTGTGTGTCTACTACATTCTCGGCAATAGCCTGAATTGTTGGCATTCCGTCAATGTCAATTCGTTGTATCTTATATCCGGAGTTCTCAGGAGCTGGATTGAATGTGACTGTAAGGCTCAAACCTGTGTGAAGTCCTTTGCCGCACAGGGAGAAACTACCCTTTAGTGTCTTCTGTTTTGATGACATATATTTTTATTTTTTCAGTTGTTCAATTTCCTTTTTAATGTCTGCCAGGTCTTTGTACATTTCGGGCAGACGGCGGAAAATAGCTTGTGACTTGAAGTAGGCACGTGGATTCATCGGAGGAGTTCCGATAAGTTCCTCCCCACCCTTAAGACTTCCTGGTACGCCTGATTGTGCACCGAGGAAGGTCTTGTTGCCGATGGTAATGTGGCCGGCAAGTCCTACCTGACCGCCAAACATACACCATGAACCTACCTTTGTACTGCCCGCAATACCTACTTGGGCAGACATCACAGTATTCTCACCTATTTCCACATTGTGCGCTACCTGTACAAGGTTGTCAAGTTTCACACCCTTACGTATAATGGTAGAACCCATTGTAGAACGGTCAACACAGGTATTAGCTCCGATTTCTACATTGTCCTCGATAGTTACAATTCCTATCTGCGGAATCTTGTCGTAGCCATCAGCATTAGGTGCGAATCCGAATCCGTCAGATCCGACAACGCTACCTGCGTGCAATGTGACATTATTTCCCAATTTGCAACCTTGATAGATTGTTGTATTGGGATAGATTATACAGCCAGAACCTATTTTCACGTTATCACCAACAACTGCATGCGGATATATCTGGCAGTTGTCACCTATAACAGTATTTTCGCCAATACATGCAAACGGTCCTACATAACAGTCTTTGCCGACTTTTGCAGTTGGAGCTATGTAGGCTTGTGGTGCGATACCTGTCTTTTTGGGCTTGCTTGCCTCGTATATCTGCAGAAGTTTGGCTATACATTCATAGGCATTCTTTACTCGTATGAGTGTTGTAGCAACTGGTTTTTCCAGTTCTACATCCTCATTTATTATTACAATGGATGATTTTGTGTCGTATATGTAATGGGTGTATTTGGGATTTGAGAGGAACGAGATTGCTCCTTCAACACCTTCTTCTATCTTTGCAAAGGTATGTACGGCGGCATTGTTGTCACCTTCCACTCTTCCACCGATAACACTGGCGATTTGTTCTGCTGTAAATTCCATTTTTATAATGTCTATTCTTTGTTTCTTATAAGTTAGTAAGTGTTGTAGCATAGGTGAATAAGCACTCTTAGCCACAACACATAATATTATTTTTGCAAAAATAAGAAATTTTATTGTAGATACAGCATTTTAGCACTATTAATTTCGTGTCTTGAACATAATAATGCCAACTTCTATCCTCAAATATGTTTATTTGTGGTTAGATGCCATACTTTTGCAGTTCTTGATCCATCTGCTTCTGCAGCTCTTGCGCCTTATGGGCAGCCACCTCGGCAAAGTCTTCGCCATTGGATGCATAGATAATGCCGCGTGAGCTGTTCACCAGAAGTCCGCATTCCGAATTCATACCATATTTGCACACCTCTTCGAGTGAACCGCCCTGCGCACCTACGCCCGGAACGAGCAGGAAGTGATCGGGTACAATCTTACGGATGTCTTCAAACATACGACCCTGTGTAGCGCCTACTACATACATCATGTTGTCCTTCGAGCCCCACTGCTGTGATGTGCGGAGCACTTTCTCAAAGAGGCGCTCACCCTGTTTGTCTTCAGTAAGCTGGAAGTCGTAGCTGCCCTTGTTGCTTGTCAGAGCAAGTACAATCACCCATTTGTCCTTATATCCGAGGAACGGGGTGACGCTATCCTCGCCCATGTAAGGAGCAACAGTGAGAGAGTCAACATCGTACTCCTCGAAGAATGTGCGTGCGTACATTGCACTTGTGTTGCCTATGTCACCACGCTTGGCGTCAGCTACGATGAAGTGGTTGGGATAGTTCTCTTTAAGATACTTGATGGTCTTCTCAAACGAGATGAGTCCCTTCACGCCGAAAGCCTCATAGAACGCGAGGTTTGGCTTGTACGATACACAGTAAGGAGCAGTGGCATCGATGATGGCTTTGTTGAAAGCGAATATCGGGTCTTCCTCATTGAGGATATGTGATGGAACCTTCTTGAGGTCGGTGTCAAGACCTACGCACAGAAACGTGCGCTTGGTCTTTATCTGATTTACCAATTCTGATCTGTTCATAACGATTAGTATTTATAAATTGATGATTCAATTAGTATTTACAACGTATGTTACAACTGATGATTACAGTTCGTTCTCTTTCATCTTCTCCGCATTCTCAGCCACGGTGAGTGCGTCAATCATCGACTGAATGTTGCCGCCCATGAAGCCGGGAAGGTCGTATACGGTCATGCCGATGCGATGGTCGGTGACACGGCCCTGCGGGAAGTTGTATGTACGAATCTTTGCTGAGCGGTCGCCAGTAGAGACGAGAGTCTTACGACGGTTGGCAATGTCGTCGACATATTTCTGGTGCTCCTTATCATAGATATATGTACGCAGGCGCGCAAGAGCTCTTTCCTTGTTCTTGGGTTGGTCACGTGTCTCGGTACATTCAATGAGGATTTCCTCTACCTCGCCGGTATTAGGATTCTTCCACATATAGCGGGCACGTACACCCGACTCCACCTTGTTCACATTCTGACCACCTGCACCTGAAGAGCGGAAGGTATCCCACTTGATTTCGCCCTCGTTGATATTTACCTCAAACGGGTCGGCCTCGGGAAGAACGGCAACGGTAGCGGCAGAAGTCTGCATACGACCGTTTGATTCTGTCACGGGGACACGCTGCACGCGGTGAACACCCGACTCATACTTCAATGTGCCGTACACGTTGTCGCCGCTTACTGCAAAGCAGATTTCCTTGAAGCCGCCTACAGCACCTTCGCTTTCGCTTGTGACAGACACAGTCCAACCCTTCGACTCGCAATACTTCTTGTACATCATGAATATCTCGCCTGCAAAGAGACAAGCCTCATCGCCACCAGTACCGGCACGAATCTCCATCTGTACGTTCTTAGCGTCCTCCGGGTCTTTCGGTACAAGTGCAATCTTTATCTCTTCCTCAAGTTGAGGCTGAAGTTCTTCGTTTGTAGCAAGTTCCTCGCGCGCCATCTCCTTCATGTCAGGGTCTTGCTCGTTCATGATAATATCCTTTGCCTCGGCAATGCCGTTAAGACAATTGATGTACTTCTGACGAAGTTTCATGATGTCCTCAAGGTCCTTGTATTCCTTTGTCAGTTTCACGTAACGCTGCTGGTCGGCAATTACAGAAGGGTCGGTGATAAGGGTTGACACTTCCTCGTAGCGTGCTTCCAGTCCGTCAAGCTTTTCTAATATATTATTGTTTTCTGCCATTTGTCAAATTAATGTTGATATGATGCAGGGGTGATGTGGTGAAATGTGTAGAAGTTGTTATTAATATTCAAATTCACCATACTCCGACTTGATGAGCAGCGAGCGCTTACCTTCTTCGATGTGGCCTACAATCTGTGCATCGATGTTGAAGCTCTTGCTGATCTCAATCACCTTCTCGGCTACTTCCGGACGTACATAAATCTCCATGCGGTGACCCATGTTGAATACCTTGTACATTTCCTTCCAGTCGGTCTGGCTATGCTCCTGAATGAGGCGGAACAATGGAGGAACGGCAAACATGTTGTCCTTGATAACACGGCAGTTGTCGCCTACGAAGTGCAGAACCTTGGTCTGTGCGCCACCGGTGCAATGAACCATACCATGGATTTCAGGACGCAGTTCGTCAAGCAGACGCTTGATTACCGGAGCGTAGGTACGTGTAGGTGAGAGTACGAGCTGGCCTGCGTTTACAGGTGCGCCTTCTACTTCGTCGTTCAGACGGCAGCCGCCGCTATAAACGAGTTCCTCGGGCACAGCGTGGTCGTAGCTTTCAGGATATTTCTCAGCAAGATACTTTGCGAATACGTCGTGACGGGCACTTGTCAGTCCATTAGAACCCATACCGCCGTTGTACTGCTTCTCGTATGTTGCCTGTCCGAAAGAAGCCAGTCCTACGATAACGTCACCCGGACGTATGTTGGCATTGTCGATAACGTCCTTGCGCTTCATACGGCAAGTTACGGTAGAGTCGACAATGATGGTGCGTACGAGGTCGCCAACGTCGGCTGTCTCGCCGCCTGTAGCATATACGCCTACTCCCATTTCGCGCAATTCGGCAAGCAGCTCGTCGGTGCCATTGATGATGGCCGAGATAACCTCGCCCGGGATGAGCATCTTGTTACGTCCGATAGTGCTTGATACAAGAATATTGTCAACAGCACCTACACAGAGAAGGTCGTCGGTATTCATGACGATAGCGTCCTGGGCAATGCCCTTCCATACGCTGATGTCGCCTGTCTCCTTCCAGTACATATATGCAAGTGACGATTTTGTACCGGCACCATCAGCGTGCATAATATTGCAATATTCCGGATCACCGCCCAGGATATCGGGGATAATCTTACAGAAAGCCTGAGGATAAAGACCCTTGTCTATGTTCTTTATAGCATTGTGTACGTCTTCCTTGGCGGCGCTGACTCCGCGCATCATGTATCTATTGGATTTGTCCATTGTTATATTATTTGATATGTTTCGATTTTGAGTTTATTATATATATTAAAGTTGCTCCTCGCCGTTCCAGAAGTCCCAGCTGGCAAAGGCTTGAAGCAGCAGCATTTCCAGTCCGTTCTTTGTTGTGGCACCATGTTCAGCTCCCTTCTTCATGAATAGAGTTTCGTCGGGATTGTATATAAGGTCGTACAATATATTGTGGCTGCCCATAGCTTCGTATGGGAGGTCTGGGCAAGAATCGGCTTTGGGGTACATGCCTACCGGTGTGCAGTTGACGATGACGTTGTATTCCTTGACAAGTTCGGGAGTCACCTCGTCGTATGTGATGCATCCGTCTCGCTTCGTGCGGCTTACGAACAATGTTTCCAGACCCAATGTATTCAGTCCGTACTCTATTGCCTTCGACGCTCCACCCGTGCCCAATATGAGTGCTTTCTTATGGAATTTCTCCAGCATGGGTTCGATGCTTCTTGTGAAGCCGATAACGTCGCTGTTGAAGCCCTTGAGGATAGGATTCTTGCCTTTGTGAGTAATTCTGATAACGTTTACTGCGCCAATAGACTTAGCTTCCGGACTTATATCATCAAGATAGCTTATGACCTTCTGCTTGTATGGAATGGTTACATTAAGTCCTTTGAGTTCGGGATTTGAAGCCAGAATCTCGGGCAGTTCATCTATTTGTGGAATTTCAAAATTAATGTAGCGTGCATTTATGTTCTCATTGGTAAATTTCTCGTTAAAGAAACTTACCGAGAATGAGTGGCCCAATGGAAATCCTATTAATCCATACTTGTCCATATATTCTACTTTTAGATGGTTATGAAATAAATGTTTTTACTTCGTTGCAAAATACATTGTGCAGATGCCAAGCGTAAACCTCTTGAATGACGCTTCCGCAAAACCTGCCTTTTTCAATATTCCTATCATTACCTCTCCTTGCGGAAACGCTTCTATTGTTGCTGTGAGATATGAGTAAGCCGTCTTATCACCCGAAATCATTCTGCCGTATAATGACAATATTGTGTGCGAATAGATCTTGAACAGTTGGCGCATGGGGAAGTGCACCGGTGTTGTCAATTCCAGTATGCAGAGATGTCCTCCCTTCTTCAATACTCGGTGCATCTCCTCAAGTCCCTTGTCCAAGTTCTGGAAGTTGCGTATTCCGAAAGCTGCTATCACAGCATCGAATGAGTCTTCAGGAAAAGACAGATTCATACAGTCCTCTTTACTGAATGATATGGTGTCGCCAAGCCCGAGAGCGTCGACTTTCTGTCTGCCGATATTCATCATCCCCTCACTTATGTCAGCTCCTACAAGCTGCTTGGGACTTAACATCGCAGCAGCCTGAATGGCAAAGTCGCCTGTTCCTGTAGCTACGTCAAGGATGTGCTGTGGCTTGAATGGTTTCAGCCGGTTGAGAGCCATCTTTCGCCACGCCTTGTCGATGTTCCAAGACAGTCGGTGGTTGAGTTTGTCGTAGGAGTGGGCGATATTGTCAAACATCTGTTCCACTTGCTCTCCCTTTTCCTGTGTATTGTTGTAAGGGGTTATCTTTTCCTGTTTGTATGTCATTGTTGCAGTGTTACGGAAATCAAAAAATGTTGGGTGTTGAACGTTATTTATGTCAGCCTCATTGTCAGCCCATTAGATCACATTCATCACCCAACATTCCATATACTACTTGCGTGTAGCGAGGTAAGAAGCTACATTCTTTTCTATACGTGCGGCAATGTCACCGTCTTCTGCAGTCTTGTCAAACTTTTCACCGGTGATGTGCTCGTACAGCTCGATGTAACGTTCGCTTACACTTTCTGCATACTCGTCGGTGATTTCGGGCATAACCTGTCCTGGCTCATTCATGAAGTTGTGTTCAATGAGCCACTGGCGTACAAATTCCTTAGAGAGCTGCTTCTGTGGCAGACCCTTCTCAAACTTCTCCTCATAGCCGTCAGCGTAGAAGTAGCGGCTTGAGTCGGGAGTGTGGATTTCGTCGATGAGGTAGACCTTGCCATCGCGCTTGCCAAACTCGTACTTAGTGTCAACAAGGATAAGTCCACGCTTTTCAGCCATTTCCTGACCGCGCTGGAAGATACGACGTGTATAATCTTCCATTACTGCATAGTCCTCTGCACTTACAATACCCTGTGCTATAATTTCTTCCTTAGAGATATTGAGGTCATGACCCTCGTCGGCCTTTGTCGTAGGAGTGATGATTGGCTCCGGGAAACGCTGGTTTTCCTTCATTCCTTCAGGAAGCTTAACGCCACATATTTCACGGCATCCCTCCTTATAGGCACGCCATGCTGAACCGGTAAGAATAGAACGGATAATCATTTCCACACGGAATCCTTCACACTTCAGACCTACTGTCACCATTGGGTCGGGAGTTGCAAGTTTCCAGTTGGGACAGATGTCGATAGTTGCATCAAGGAACTTAGCTGCAATCTGGTTCAATACTTGTCCCTTGAATGGTATGCCCTTCGGCAATACCACATCAAAAGCGGAGATTCTGTCGGTGGCTACCATTACTATGACATCGTCATTGATGTCATATACGTCGCGCACCTTACCATGGTACACGCTTTTCTGTCCTTCAAAATGAAAATCAGTTTGTGTAAGTGCTTTCATACTTTCTAATATAAATTTATATTTGTTTATGAATTCTGATTTGCTGTGCCTTCTTTTCGTTCGGCATTGCTCTTGTCGTGAGCCTCGTATGCGTTGACAATGCGTGTTACGAGTTTGTGACGCACTATATCCTTCTGCTCCAATGGCACAAAACCTATTCCTTCCACATCTTTTAAAATGCTGAGTGCTTCCTTTAGTCCGCTCTTTTGTCCGCGTGGCAGGTCTATCTGCGTCATGTCTCCAGTGACAATCATCTTGGTGTTCCATCCCATACGTGTCAGGAACATACGCAGCTGAGCCGGTGTGGTGTTCTGCGCCTCATCGAGTATCACTACAGCGTCGCTGAGCGTACGGCCGCGCATGAATGCAAGTGGAGCTATCTGTATGACGTTCTTTTCAATCATGTCCTGCAGCTTTACTGCCGGCAGCATGTCTTCCAAAGCATCGTACAGCGGTTGCAAATACGGATCTATCTTGTCCTTCATGTCGCCAGGAAGAAATCCCAGTTTTTCGCCAGCCTCAACAGCTGGACGCGAGAGAATTATCTTGCGTATGGTCTTTTCCTTCAAGGCTCTGACGGCAAGAGCGATACTTAGATAAGTTTTGCCGGTTCCTGCAGGACCAGTTGCAAAGACCATATCGTTCTTTTCGAAAGCGTCAACCAGCTGCTGCTGGTTCTGGCTCTTGCATTTTATGGGCTTGCCGGATATGTTGTAGACAATTACGCCCTTTACTCCGTCGGCTTTTGTCTGCTTGCCTTTTATAATGTCGAGAATGTCCTCTTCACCGATGCTGTTGTATTTCAGCACGTGACGGCGCATATTCTCGATATTCTCCTCGAATGAAGCCATTTCCTCTTCATCGCCCAAAACGCGTATTACATTATCGCGCGCTACGATACGTAGTTTCGGGTAGAGCGACTTGATCATCTGCAGATGTCCGTTGCCCACACCATAAAATACTACTGGGTCTATGTCTTCAAGTATGATATGTTTCTCTATCAAAATTTATAATATATTATTTTAGATGCAAAGGTACGTTTTTTTGTACAAATTCAAAAAAAAAACTCAGATATTTCCAAAAATAAATTACCTCTGTTTTGGCAGTATTTGCATTCTTGTGTAACTTTGCACTTACTATGATGAAAATAACGAAGAAGAATTATACTCAGATATTCGGCATTACGGTTGTATTGCTTGCAATTTTCAGATGTGCGTCCATTGACCGCGCTTGCGGCAATGGCACTTCATTAGCATCGGCAGACTCGGTCAGCACTAATGCAACTGCCGATTCGATTGAATCAGACGGAATGGAGGAATTGGCTACAGCTACTGTTGCAGAAGTAAAGCCTATAGGACGTCCGTCGCTGTTCTTTAACGCAGACGGAACTCAGGTGAAAAACCGTATTTACAGCGTTCCACATTTCGGCAACACTTTCCCCGACCAGAACGATGTACAGCTTGCAGCTGCCCAACGCCATGGTGTGAAGGCTGTGCTCGACCGTAAGGATGCCGAACGCCGCAAGTCGGAACTTGTATATGTGGGCAACAACCCCTTCTTTCATGTTGACCGGCTCAACAACAGCATCCCTTATCTGGTACCTTCAGCTTCCGAATTGCTACAGGATATAGGACGGGCTTTCTTCGACAGCTTGCAGACCAAGCAGATCCCGCTTCACAAGATTATAGTCACATCTGTGCTACGCAGCAAGGCTGATGTAGCAAAGCTACGCCAACACAACTCCAACGCCACAGAGAACTCATGCCACCTGTACGGCACAACGTTCGACGTCTGCTACAACCGATATAAGACCGTTGAAGACCCGCAAGGACCGCGCCGCCGACAGGTACGCAACGATTCACTGAAGTGGGTACTGAGCGAAGTGCTCAACGACATGCGTCAGCAGAAACGATGCCTTGTAAAGTACGAAGTGAAGCAAGGATGCTTTCACATCACGGTGAATTAACGGCTATTCACAGCCTAACGTTTATGGATAATTACTCCTGCATCGGCTACCGAAATATTAAATGGAAAAATTGAAACTTCTGAAGGGCGATTTCGCCTGCAAACTTTCGCTGGCACTTGCCCCTACCATAAAGGCTGGATTTCCAAGTCCTGCCGATGACTACCTGCACGACAGTCTCGACTTCAACCGCGACCTTATCAAGAACCCCGAAGCTACGTTCTACGGACGCGTGTCGGGCGACTCGATGATTGAGGCTGGCATCTGCGACGGCGACATTGCCGTCATCGACCGCTCGCTACAACCTTCCGACGGCGACATAATAGTGGCTTTCGTCAACGGCGAGTTTACCATAAAATATATCGACCTCAGCCACAAGCCCGAGGGATATATTGAATTGCGGCCTGCCAACCATGCCTACTCCCCTATACACATAGATGCCGACGACAACTTCCGCGTATGGGGCGTGGTAGTGTGGACCATTAAACAATGGCGACGCTGACCACTACACTTGTCATTTAGCCACATCATCGTTTGTTACACCACATCGTTTATATAATCCCCGACTCATGAAATGGTATGCCATATGCGATTGCGACAACTGCTACGTCAGTTGCGAACGTGTCTTCCGTCCCGACCTGGAGGGCAAGCCCGTCGTTGTGCTATCCAACAACGACGGTTGTGTCGTGGCACGAAGCAAGGAGGCAAAGCTACTGGGCATCAAGGCCGGCACACCATTCTACAAATTGCGACAGCAGCTACCGGGAGTCAGGATTGAGGCGTTCTCGTCAAACTACGAACTGTATGGCGAAATGACCGGACGCATTATGACCATAATACGCGATATGGCTCCAATGTGTTTCCGATACTCCATCGACGAGGCATTCGCCATACTTGACGGGTTCGCTCCCAACCAGCTCAAGCAATGGGGCACGCAGCTACACGACCGTGTGCTGCAATCGGTAGGAATGCCCGTAAGCATAGGCATTGCACCAACGAAAACCCTTGCCAAGACGGCTTCACACTTCGCCAAGAAACACCCAGGCTACAACCATTGCTGCATCATCGACACCGACGAGCGCCGCATAAAGGCCTTACGCCTTTACCCCATAGACGAGGTGTGGGGCATAGGCCGACGATACGCAGCACGGCTTAGCAGCATGGGCATAAACACAGCTTACGATTTTGCCAGCCATTCAGGCACTTGGGTACACTCCACGCTCCGTACCATAACAATAGAGCGCACATGGGCTGAGCTCAACGGCACCGACTGCATACCAGACGACCTGCCGGCACGCAAGAAGAGCATCTGTACAAGCCGAAGCTTTGACGGTATGGTACGCGACTTCGAAACGCTTCGTACACATGTAGCCAACTTCGCTGCACGATGTGCCGAGAAACTGCGCAAGCAGCGGTCGGCTGCCAATATCGTTGGCGTATTTGTCGACTCCAACCACTTCCGGCCCGAATTGCAGCAATACTCCAACATGACCGAGCTTAGCCTCCCCACCCCATCGTCGTCGACCATCGACATCGTAAAGGCTGCTACAACCTGCCTGCACAGCATATATCGTACTGACATCTATTACAAGCGCGCTGGAGTGATACTCATCGGCGTAGTGCCCGACACAGCCATACAGCCCGATTTGTTCTCCTTCGATGCACTACGCCACAACCGCATGACGCAGCTCGACACCACAATCGACCGGATAAACAAGATAGACGGGACGGAAACCGTACTGCTTTCGTCACAACAATACCCCCATGGACGCAAGTTTGCCGATGCCATAAGGCACGAACACAAGAGTCCATGCCCCACAACACGATGGAAAGATATTATCAAGCTAAAATAACAGGACTGTTTATTCGACAATAATCATAGAAAAACAAATATGGCAACCCAACAAACACTAACAATACGCCACGCCACCGAAGCCGATCTGCCAATAATCATGGAACTGGTGAAGTCGGCTATAAAGATTATGCACGACAGTGGCAACACCGGACAATGGAAAGACGGCTATCCTGGCAAAGATGTCATCATGGCAGACATCACATCCGACACCTGCTATCTACTCCTGGCTGGCGACAAGCCCGTAGGTTCGTTCGCCCTTAAGCCTGGCCCCGACCCTACCTACTCCGAAATCTACGACGGAGCATGGCTCAACGACCTGCCTTATTATGTAATTCACCGCGTCACAAGCCTGCCCGACACTCACGGCACATTCGCCGCTGCGCTCAACTACAGCCTCGGCATCTGTAGCAACATACGCATCGACACCTTCCGCGACAACACCATAATGCAGCACCTGCTCAAGAAGAACGGCTTCAAATACTGCGGAATCATTCACGTTGCCAATGGTGATGAGCGTCTGGCATTCCAAAGGGCGTAGACGCACGTGCTTACATTGCACCACGCACGCCACACGTAACAAATGCTCACGCCACACGTAACATCTATTGCACAATCGCCACACATGTATTACCTTTGCAACGTAGACAGACAAAGCGCCTCCAACATTCGTGGGATTAGAGAAATTCGTGGTGAAATATCACAACACGAATCGCACGAGTCACACGAATAATTCATGGTCAATTCATGATAATTCGTGACTATAGCGTACCCAACATTCGTGGGATTAGAGAAATTCGTGGTGAAGCAACACAAATCGCACGAATCACACGAATAATTCATGGTCAATTAATGATAATTCGTGACTATAGCGCACCAAACATTCCTCGGGAGAGAGAAAAAAAATGGAAACAGTGCCTCTGTAAGCCGGGTTCTGTTTCTCACACACCATTACTGACGTACGAGCCTTCTGCCATTTATCTACTACGCAAGTCGCCCTGCGTCTCTAGCATTCTACCCTCCACCGTATCCTCGAAAGGAAATCGGACGGGAAGCCCTCAAACGATGGTATACATGAACTTGCAGCCCCCAGATGGTACAGCCCGATGATTGCCCATCGGCTGGTGGTCTCTTACACACGCCTTCTCACCCTTACCACACACAAGGCATGGCGGTTGTTTTCTTCTACCGACACCTGCCGTCGCCGACAGCTTCTATTTTCGGAAGTGGGGTTCCCTATGCTGCCCGGACTTTCCTCTCCTGCGCACAAGCACAGCAGCGACAGAACCGAGGCACTGTTTCCATTAAGATGCAAAGTTACTGCAAAAAATTGGATTAAACGAAGCTGAAATCAGATTATTTCCTTCTCGCTGTGGTTTTTCGTACAGTTTTCTTCTTTGTAGTTGTTGTCTTCTTTACTGTTGTCTTAGGCGGATTGTAGTAAGTTAGAGCCTCTGGCAGTTCCTGCTTGATTGCAGCAATACGCTTGGCATCTGACGGGTGGTCGCTGAACATATCGCTCTGATTGCTATTGTTGCCCTGCGACATGCGCTGCCAAAAACTAACTGCCACGTTCGGGTCGTAGCCAGCCATTGCAGCAAAGATAAGTCCCATGCGGTCGGCCTCAGTCTCATTGTCGCGCGAATACTTCAAGCTTCTGAACTGCAGACCCTTCTGGGCTATAATCTGAGCCAGCTGTGTGGTAGACGAACTGACACCGGCAGCATTGAGCACCGAACCGAGAATCTGTGTACCATACTGGTTCTTTATCTGCTTGCTCATCTGCTCTGCCGAATGCTTGGCCACGGCGTGGGCAATCTCATGACCGAGAACAATGGCAAGCGAAGCCTCGTTCTGAGTGTAAGGTAGCAATCCCTCGTACACCACAATCTTGCCACCAGGCATACAGAAAGCGTTGGCACTCTTGTCCTGCACAAGATTGAATTCCCAACTATACTGCTTTGTCTCGGCTGCCAATCCGTGATTGTTGAGATAAGCCTCAACGGCTGTGGCAAGCTTCTGGCCTACACGCTTCACCATTGCCGTGTTGGCAGCATTGGTAGAGAGCTTGGCTGACTTCATATAGTCGGAATACTCCTGATTGCTGAGCGAAAGAACCTGCTCGTCCGACACAAGAATGTTCTGCTTGCGACCAGTAATTGGCACAGTACGTGTTGTGCCACACGAAACAACGATGGCGGCAACAAGGGCCATCAATACAAATTTTACTTTTTTCATAACTCAAAAGACATTTTTGTTGTTATTATATGCTGCAAAAGTATATAAAAATAAGAAACAAAGGAAATTTATCAGATAAAAATATCGTACCTTTGCACAATCATTGCCCTATCTTCACTTTAAAGATACGCAAACAGAAGGAAAGAACGTAAAAATAAATAACAATATCAAAAATGGAAAAAGAGACAAACAAACTTATTGCTGCACACTATCAGCTTTTCACCATTAACGAGAACGGCGAACGCAACCTCGTAGAGGAAACAACTCAGGAACAGCCTTTCGTGTTCATTACTGGATTCGGTACAGCCCTTGATGCCTTCGAGGACATACTTAAGGATCTGGGTCGCGGCGAGAAGTTTGACTTCGAACTCGACAAGGACAAGTCGTTCGGCGAATATGACCCGAAGCGTGTTATCGAACTCAACAAGGAGATGTTCACCGTTGACGGACACTTCGACAGCAAGAACATATTCAAGGGAGCACAAATTCCTCTCAAGAACGAGGACGGCAACTTCTTTATAGCAAAGGTTCTTGAAATCGGTGCTGACAAGGTTAAGGTTGACCTCAACCACCCGCTCGCTGGCAACAAACTCAACTTCAAGGGCTACGTTATTGAGAACCGTGAAGCTACAAACGACGAGATACAGACTCTGCTCAACCACATGAACGGTGGCGGATGCAGCGGACATTGCGGCGGATGCGAGAACGAAGGTGGATGCAAAGGCGAAGGCGGATGCGGACACCACGACGAGAAGCACTCGAAAGAGGGCGGATGCTGCGGACACTGCCACTAAATTATATATATAACAGAACCTTCGCAAGCAGGGAACAAGAACAGCCCTGCTTGCGAACATTTAAATAATCTAATTATGCGAAATACATTTGGAAACCTTTTCACGCTGACAACGTTCGGCGAGAGCCACGGACCTGCCATAGGAGGCGTAGTGGATGGAATGCCTGCAGGAGTGGACATCGACATGGAGTTCATACAGAGCGAACTCAACCGCCGACGTCCCGGACAGAGCAAGATAACCACAGCACGCAACGAACCCGACCAGGTGGAGTTTCTCAGCGGAGTGTTTGAAGGCAAGTCGACCGGCTGCCCTATTGGGTTTGTCGTGCGCAATACCAACCAGCACTCCAACGACTACGACAATATGCGCTCTGTATTCCGCCCTTCCCATGCCGACTTCACATACACAAGCAAGTATGGCATACGCGACCATAGGGGCGGCGGACGCTCTTCGGCACGCATCACAATAAGCCGATGCGTGGGTGGAGCATTGGCAAAGCTCGTATTGCGCAAAATGGGCATCAGCATAACTGCCTACACATCGCAGATAGGCGACATAGCTCTCGACCGCGACTATAGCAAGTACGACCTCTCATCTGTCGAAAGCAACATAGTAAGATGTCCTGATGCCGAGGTTGCCACCAAGATGGAACACCTCATAAGCGAGGTGAAAGCGGAGGGCGACACAATAGGAGGAATCATTACATGCGTAGTGAAAGGGTGTCCAGTGGGCGTTGGCGAACCGGAATTCGGCAAGCTGCACGCCGTGCTCGGAGCAGCAATGCTCGGCATAAATGCCGCCAAGGGGTTTGAAATAGGCGAAGGCTTCAACTGCGTCACGTCAAGAGGAAGCCAGCAGAACGACATCTTCACATCCGACAACGGCAAAATACACACAACATCCAACCATAGCGGAGGCATTCAAGGAGGAATAAGCAATGGCGAAGACATCTACTTCCGTGTGGCTTTCAAACCCGTAGCAACCATTCTTCAAGAGCAACCTACCGTAGACAAGGACGGCAACAATACAACACTCCGTGCGCGCGGACGACACGATCCGTGCGTTCTGCCTCGTGCAGTACCGGTGGTTGAAGCCATGACTGCAATGACCATTTTGGACTATATTATGCTCAATAATAATATTGTAGTATAAGATTAACATAGATTAAAATAGCAATAATACTTCTTAGCATTTTTTTCAAAATGGGGGGGAATATTTCATGAATTATCACTATTTTTGCACATGATAATTTGGGACTCGTGAGAGCCTTAGATTAGCTTAGTTAAGTCTAGTTTAGTTTTTGTGTTGGTTTAGGGCAGTCAATTGACTGCCCTAAATTTGTTTTATTACGGTATAATAAATTATAAATTTATCGGCCAAATATTTTACAAGTCAATAAATTTATATAACTTAGCCATTGAATTTACAAATAAACAGCTGATTGTACAACTTTTTAAAAAATCAATATTATGATTAGACTGAATGCATTTTTCGAAGTGAAAGACAACGCTAGCATTGACGCAGTAAAGAATCTCGGTACTGAACTTGTGAACAAATCACGCAACGACGAGGGCTGCGTTTCGTACGACCTCTTCACAAGCGCTACACGTCCATTGGTGATGATGTTCTGCGAAACATGGAAGGACGAGGAAGTATTGAAGGCTCATATTGCCTCGGCTCACTTCACCAGTCTCGTGCCCAAAATCGAAGCACTCACAAAGAACGGATTGAAACTGGAGAAATTCGAGTTCTAAACTCGTTTTCGTACACTAAAAACTTTTGTCAACATATATCTACAAAAGGATATTCTTGTTATGAGTTAACACGAAAAATATTTTGTCATTAATTACCACGAATTATTCATGAATTCTAATTTGCTAAAAAACTCATGGATAATTCGAATGGTAATTCATGACTATAAAGCACAATACAAAAACCTACTTTCTTCTTGTATTGCGACCGTTGTCCTTACGGTTTGCCTTGGCGCCATGACCATTGCCGTTAGTCTTGCTGCCATAACTGCCGTTGCCATAATTGCTGCCACCGTAATTGCCACCAGCAGCATTATAGCCTTTTCCGCCACCATATTTACCGCCGGAATAGTCACGCTGCTTGCCATAGCCATCACGCTGAGTGCCCTGCTTGCCGTAGCCATCACGCTGTGAACCTTGCTTGCTGTAACCATCACGCTGAGCGCCTTGTTTGCCATAACCTTCATACTTATCCGACTGCTTGTCGTGTCCACGACGGTTCTTGTCACGCTGTTGAACGTCACGTTCAAATTGCTGGCGCTCAAATTCTGGACGACGATTGTTGCCGAAGTTGCGTCCCTGATTGGGAGCAGGCACACCTGCATATAGCTGCTGTATAAGGTCGGGACGACCTATTCGGCGCAATTCCTGCTCAATGCCACGACGCTCTTCTGGCTTATACCAGAAGAAGAACTGGCGCTGGGCAAGCTTTTCGCGCGGAGTCTTGGCAGAGAATACCGGTTCGAGAGTATAAGGATCATAACCAGAATACCACGTCTCCGTACTTACAGTCATCGGCGTAGGCGTGAAGTCCTGCACCTGCTCAAGATGAAAGTCAAGACGCTTGGTAATGACTGCCAGCTCTGCCATATCCTCCTCACGGCAGCCCGGGTGCGAACTTATGAAGTAAGGAATTATCTGCTGGCGCAAATTCTCCTCGGTATTGATCTTGTCAAAGATGCGCTTGAACTCCTCAAACAACTTGAACGAAGGCTTGCGCATAAGCTTCAACACGGCGTCGGAAGTATGTTCAGGAGCCACTTTCAATCGTCCGCTCACGTGCTTGCAGATAAGTTCGCGAGTGTACTGACGTGCAGCAGCATTCCACTTCTCCTCCTTGCTCTTATGCAGAAGCAAGTCGTAGCGCACGCCACTACCTATGAAACTCTTCTTAATTCCAGGAAGAGCGTCTACCGCATGATAGATTTCAAGCAGCGGAGTGTGGTCGGTTACGAGATTAGGACAAATCTGCGGATTGATGCACGAGGGACGCTTGCACACAGCACACGCCTTTGGATTCTTGCCGTGCATTCCATACATATTGGCCGAGGGTCCGCCAAGGTCGGACAGATAGCCCTTGAAGTCGGGCATTTCTATCACCTTCTTCACCTCCTTTATTATGCTCTCCTTCGAACGGCAAGCTATGAACTTGCCCTGATGGGCGCTGATGGTACAGAAAGCGCAACCGCCGAAACATCCACGATGCAGATTGACCGAGAACTTAATCATATCGTAAGCCGGAATGCGCTTGCCCTTATATTTCGGGTGAGGCAGACGCGTGTATGGCAGGTCGAACGAGTAGTCGAGTTCTTCAGATGTCATAGGCGGATAAGGAGGATTGACAACGGCATACTTGCCGTCTACCTCCTGCAGCAGACGCTGTGCGTGCATCTTGTTCGATTCCTCCTCGATATGACGGAAATTGTCGGCTTCAGCCTTCTTGTTTCGCAGACATTCCTCGTGGCTGTGCAGGACGATGTCGTCCGAGGTTATTCCGCCAGGTATCTCGTCCTCCTTTGTGAGATATACCGTCTGTGGAATATTGCGTATTTCAGCAATCTGCTTACCCTCGCTGAGCTGGCTGCAAAGTTCCAGAATAGGTTTCTCGCCCATTCCGTAGATTATCATGTCGGCACCCGAATCGCAGAGGATACACTTCTGCAGTCCGTCCTTCCAGTAGTCGTAATGAGTCAGTCGGCGAAGTGAAGCCTCAATACCTCCCAACACGACGGGAACATCAGGGAAGAGCTGTTTCAGAATCTTAGTATATACAATGGTAGGATATTCCGGACGGCAGTCGTGACGACCGTCAGGACTGTAGGCATCCTCCGAACGCAGACGCTTGCCTGCTGTGTACTTGTTGACCATAGAATCCATACATCCCGGAGCAATACCGAAGAAGAGATTGGGGCGTCCCAACTTCTTGAAGTCGCGGAAGTCGCCGTGCCAGTCGGGCTGCGGCACTATTGCCACTTTATAGCCCGCCGACTCAAGCGTGCGACCGATAACAGCGGCACCAAACGACGGATGGTCAACATACGCATCGCCCGAGAACAGGATAACGTCAACGCTGTCCCATCCCCGGATTTCCATTTCCTTTTTTGTAGTAGGCAGCCAATCGGTGAGCCTATATTCTTTCATTGTATATACTTTACGTGTTATTAATTCTGTTCTGTTTCCTCTTCAGCTGACGGCTTGTTCTGTTCCCACTCCTTATAGAGCGTCACAAGATTAGACAAGCCGATAGCCTTCATATTATTGTTGTAGATTACATCAAGACAGAGGTCGAGCAAGTTCTTGTCGCTTATGCCCGACGACTCCAGCAATGAGCGTACGTTAAGCTTAAGCTTGTCGAGTACAGTCTCATCGATAATACCGTTACTGTCTACCAAGCTGTCAAGAAGAGAATATTTGCGAAGCGTTTCAAGATGCAAGTCACTCACCTCAATGCTTCTTGTGCCTGATGCATTTGCCTGAATTTTGTACATAATCATTAGTTTTTTAAAGTTATTAGTTCTGTTTTTATCGCTTGACTAGGAAGTCCATTACGGCCTTCATCACCTGTCGGCGTGCATTCATATTGTTGATGCACTCGAAGGGGAAGCCCATAACGAAGCACTTGTAGTCGCTACCGTCATAAGCTACCGCAGCACTCGAACCGTCGGCATACTGCATTGCGCAGAACGCCGACGAAGCGGCAGGATGCATTACATCGACCGACGTTGCAGCATAGTGCATGGGGTTGAGATGACGGATGATGTCGAATTTGATTCCCAGTCCGTTTATTACATTATTATTAATGGAGCGGTCGGCACGTTCGTAAGATGCCTTGACCACATTGGCAAGAAACTGTCGCTCGTCGGCACGCAACATATCGCTGCCCACATAAGCTCCGCTCACCATAATGCGTCCGCCACGACCCGTAAACGCCTCAAGTTGCTTGCGCAGTCTCGATGTGAAGGTCTTGTAGCGCACAAGCGAATGGCCGTCATCCTTCTGCAGTCCGAACGCAATGTCCATAACGTCATAGTCTGTCGAGCGTACGAAATCGTTCTCCAGAGCTTCCACCGAGCAGCTCACAACATTGTAATCTCCCGATGTTGCAATATTTTCCACGTGACAAACCGATTCATTCTGCTGATTGCCCATCACAAACGAGCCTGCAAGTTCGTCGCCACAATATCCCAACGCTCCCGGGCCTTCGCTTCCTGCACGGCTACGGTCGAAGCATTGCTGACGACCGTTCCACCCTGCTGTGAGTCCGTATGAAACGCCAATATCGCTGTCCATATCGAAGCCCTGCTGTGTTTCATTGTCAACTACAGCCGGCCCAGAAAGGCGCTTGAATCCATTCACCACAAGAACGTTGCGTGCATGCGGAACCGATGACAGTCTGGCAGCCAACGTCTCCGACGGGAAGCTCTCGCCTCCCCTATTCACAGCCGCTACGCGGAATCGGTAGACTACATCGGGCTGCACGTCAATCACATAAGAAGTGCCGTGCACCATACGTCCGTTGTCAAAACCGCCTGCGCCTTTCGCCACATATATATTATAAGATGTAGGCACGGCTGTAGGCTCCTGCTCGTCCTTTACGGGAAGCCACGACAGCCGCAACTGGCCGTTGCCTATATTCTCGATACGGAAATTGTCTACCGGCAGAGGCTGAACTATGCATGGACGAGAATGGTTGCTGCTGACGTAGCGCAATATGGTCTTGTAGAGCGAGCGTGCCATGGTGAACTTGAAGTTAGGGTCGAATCCACGCTTGAGGTCGGCAAAGTTCTGATGCGACATAGTCTCGACTATAGCCGACGGAACTTCCGGGCGGCGGGTCTCGCTATAGTTACGGTCCCACAGATAGCGGCGAGTCCACTTGCCATACTTGAACGTAAGGTCGCGACGCAATCCTTCGAGCAATTGTTCGGCGAAGTCGTGCGAAGCCATGCGCGAAATGCCACTATTAAGCCGTCCGTCGTTGAAGTTGGTGGTGCATATTGCCAGCGAACCTATTATCGAGTCGGGCACCGACGTATATCCTGCATCACTATGCACAGCAAGCGAGAGTTCGATAGGAACCTTCTTGCCCTCGCGTGTCGGCACATAAACCGAGCCTCCTGCAAGCCAGTTGGCCATATTCGAGCGGGTATTGATGTCGTCAGAATAGTCGTCTGTACCATTCTTCCCACCATAAACGCTATAAGGAGCACCCGACCACTGGGCATTGTAACGGGCACCCTCCAGACAACGTGGCATTCCACTCGTGACGCCATAGCGCTGCACATTGCCCATGCCTCCGCCAAAACGCACAGCATCGGTTGTTATGACACCCTTCTGGTCGGAAAGGTTGGTGATTATCACACGGTTGTCGGTGCTGCTGCCGCTGCCGAAATCAAAAGTGCCAAGATAGACCCATGTGCCTCCACCCATTTGCTGGTTGACACGAAACAGAGTGCGCTGTCCCTTATGGCATACTATATATTGAACGTCAGATACGCTATTGGGCAGAGTCTGATAGCTCACATAAACAGCATAACGTCCTGCCTGCGGTATCTGAGGCTGGTACGAAGCCCACGACTCGCGACCCTTGCGTACGGTGCGCACCTGACGCACGGTGCCTTGAAGGAACGGGTTCTCGCCGTCACGATACACTCCATTGCGCACGGCAAAACCTTTTTCCTTGGCAGTCTGCCACTTCTCACGGCCGTCATCTTCTACATATCCACGACCGTTGTCGTTGTCTACCAGCACTTCGTTCTTCTGCCAGTCGCGCTCGCGTGGAGTATAAATCACAGCTCCGGCACGCTCAAGCATCGGAATGAGATAAGGCACAACGATGGTTTGGGTGAAAAGGTCCTCGGTAGTGCCAAACAGATTTGGGCGCTGCCAACGCCAGCGTGACTTCTTCGTATCATAATATATTCCGTGCGAAGCCCACAAAGAAATGTGCCTGTCGAACAATCCGTGCGAGATGAAGTAAGGGCGCGACTCATCGTAAACCCATGGAGCACCGTCATATTCTATCTTGCCCCATGCCGATGGTACGCCAGCATTTTCCACACGTGCACCAGCCACAAGCTGCTCAATGGGCAGACCTGCAGCCACAATGCTGAGCGAATACTTGTTGTAAGGCTTGGGCAGAGACTTCGCCAGACGCTTGTAATAGAACTTTACCGACTTCTCGGTAAACTCCTGCGTAGCAAACGACGTACTGACATACACCCGTAGCTCACGCTTGCGGTTGTCCACACTAAACTTCTCAAGATAAGGCTGTGTATGGTAAGTGACATTCTTTGCCCTGTTCTGCAAAACATAGTTTTTCAGAAGAGCTTCCACTTTTTCACTTGGCAGCGTCTTGTTGCTGCCAGCTACAGCCTGAACTGCAACCATCGAAAAGGCACAGAATAGTATGGATATGACTCGGTTCATTTTACAACTCTGATTATATGATTTTTCCATTGTTGTCCCCCTGCCCTTCAAAAGGGCTCCTTTGGGCTTGCAAAAGGACTCCTTCTGCCGTTCAAAAGGACCCCTTTTACATTGCAAATGTAGTCCTTTTACAGAGCAAAAGGACTACATTCGGAATGCAGTATGCGAATATTGATTCGCCACACCTATTTTATATGTCTCCGACGGTGAAGAGTTCGGGCTTCTTACCCTTGAAATCCTTAAAGTAGGACTTTATCTTCTTCATGTCAGCCTCAACGTCGCCTGTCGGCACAATCACATGCTTGCATTCTATGAGCTTGCGCTCGAAGTCGAGTCCGTACAGCAGTATTGGTATGTTAGCCTTCAATGCTATGAAGTAGAAGCCCTTCTTCCATTCGGGATTGAGCGAACGGGTTCCCTCAGGAGTGACACACAGGCGGAAGTGGGGAGTGTTGCGTGCTGTCTCGGCAAGAGCGTCGGTCATACTTGTATGCTTGCCACGATAGACGGGTATTCCGCCTATGCTACGGAAGAAAACGCCCAAAGGCCAGAAGAACCATTCCTTCTTCATAAGGAAGTTGATCTTCAGGTTCTCGGCACGCGAGTAGAGCAGACCCATTATAAAGTCCCAGTTGCTCGTATGAGGTGCAAGACACAAGATATATTTTTCGGGAAACTCCACACTTATCTCGGCACGCCAATGCATGCGCTTGTAGAGCACCGTTCTGCAAAAACGTTGCAATAAACTCATTATTCCTTTATTTTCTTAACCAGATATTAATGTCTAACAAGCCAATTTACTCAAAGTTTGAAATCTGGTCGATGATTTCAGACACCTGCTTGTTGAACTTTGTGATAAGATCCTTGAAGAATTCAGAAGCCGGCATTCCCGGCTCTACATGCGATATGCGGCGGATGTAGTCGTTGTGGATTACCAGAATAGAAGTAAGCAAGGCCTTAACGTTTTCTTCGTCAGCCTTTATTGAATAAGATGCAGCCACTACTTCTGAAAAAAGTTCGCTACATACGTAATTGATTTTTCGTTTTAAGATTCGTTTATTAGCCATAATTCCTTTTATGATTTAATATAATTTCTTGCCAAAGATAGAAAAAAAAAGAATACGTAACAAGTAATATCAATAAAAAATGTAATCGCTTAAAGTTTTCCGTCCAATATTTTCAGTATGTCACAGAAAAAGCGTATTTTTGCAGCACGAAATAATATAAAGGTAGATTTTATTTCAATAATACATACTTTTTAATTTTTAACATCAAATGGAAATTAGTGCATTGCAGATTGCAAGAGCTGCTTATCAGCCCAAATTGCCCAAGGCTCTTCAGGGACCGGTGAAGGCCGTAGAAGGTGAGGCTACACAGTCAGTAGGTAACCAGGATGACATCAAGGCTTTGTTCCCTAACACATACGGAATGCCCGTCATCACATTCGAAGCTGGCGAGAAGAAGGAGCTTCCGGCTTTCAATGTTGGTGTAATTCTTTCAGGTGGTCAGGCTCCTGGCGGCCACAACGTTATTTCAGGTCTTTTCGACGGTGTAAAGTCACTCAACCCCGCTAACAAGCTGTACGGATTCATCCTCGGCCCTGGCGGTCTGGTTGACCACAACTACAAGGAGATCACTCCTGAGCTTATGGATGCTTACCGCAACACTGGCGGTTTCGACATCATCGGTTCTGGCCGTACCAAACTTGAGAAGGAAGAGCAGTTTGAGAAGGGTATCGAGATTCTTCGCGAGCTCGGCATCAAGGCTCTCGTCATCATCGGTGGTGACGACTCTAACACTAACGCTTGCGTACTCGCTGAGTACTATGCAGCAAAGAAGTACGGTGTTCAGGTAATCGGCTGCCCGAAGACTATCGACGGCGACTTGAAGAACGAGCAGATCGAAACTTCATTCGGTTTCGACACAGCTTGCAAGACATACTCTGAGCTTATCGGCAACATCCAGCGCGACTGCAACTCAGCCCGCAAGTACTGGCACTTCATCAAGCTCATGGGCCGTTCGGCTTCTCACATCGCTCTTGAGTGCGCTCTTCAGACCCAGCCTAACGTTTGCCTCGTTTCAGAGGAGGTTGAGGCTAAGGAGATGTCACTTGACGATGTTGTAACATATATCGCTAAGGTAGTAGCCGACCGTGCTGCTGATGGCAACAACTTCGGTACTGTACTCATTCCTGAGGGTCTTATCGAGTTCATCCCTGCTATCAAGAAGCTCATCGCTGAGCTCAACGAGGTTCTTACCGATCCTGCTACTGGCGAGTCACGTGAGTTTGCCAACGCTGAGGAGCAGATCGATTTCGTAAAGAGCTCTATCGCTAAGGACAACCTTGCTATTCTAGAGTCGCTTCCTGAGGACGTTGCACGTCAGCTCTGCCTTGACCGCGACCCGCACGGAAACGTTCAGGTTTCGCTCATCGAGACAGAGAAGCTCCTCTCACGTATGGTTGAGAAGAAGCTCGAAGCTTGGAAGGAAGAGGGCAAGTACAATGGCAACTTCTCAGCACAGCACCACTTCTTCGGCTATGAGGGACGTTGCGCTGCTCCGTCTAACTACGACGCTGACTACTGCTACTCACTCGGCTACAACGCTTCACGCCTCATTGCCAACGGCAAGACTGGCTACATGTCAGTAATCAAGAACACTACTGCTCCTGCCGCTGAGTGGATTGCAGGTGGTGTGCCTATCACAATGATGATGAACATCGAGCGTCGTAACGGTGCCAACAAGCCTGTTATCCGCAAGGCTCTTGTAGAGCTCGACGGTGCTCCGTTCAAGTTCTTCGCTGCTCATCGTGAGGAGTGGGCCAAGAACGATTGCTACGTATACCCGGGTCCGGTTCAGTACTGGGGTCCGTCAGAGGTTTGCGATCAGCCTACTAAGACTCTGAAGCTTGAGCAGGGCAAGTAATTCACTTGTCAAGCTACAACTTCTTACTGAGTTAAAGATAAGATGGAGAGCAGAGTGGCTTCAGCCATTCTGCTCTCTCTGTTTAAGCCTGAGCATATATTGCAAATTCATTAGAAACTATGAGTGAACAGAATCACGCACGCAAAGCAAACAAAAGAAAGAAAACTACACGCAAAGCCTCTTCCACAAAGAAGCAGTCGGCACTCAGCGCCCTGCTCGCACGCAATCCGCATGCAGCATGGTGGGTTGGCGGCATTGCCGTAGTGTGTCTGTACGTGTGGCTGTTCTACTCGTTTCTTGTAAGCCCTACCGGATTCAGATGGCGTGCATTGTTCGGCGATGCCAACTATCCTGCCGGATACGAAATACACGGCATAGACATTTCGCACTATCAGGGCGACATAGACTGGGACAAACTGCGTGGAGCCAGCATCGAGGGATGCCCGCTGCGTTTTATAATGATAAAATCAACAGAAGGCTCAACACGCGTTGACGACAAATTCAAGGAGAACTTCCGCCAGGCACGCGAATATGGATACATACGTGGCGCCTATCACTTCTGGAGCAACAAGTCGTCGGCTCGCTCGCAGGCCTACCACTTCCTTAATACCGTACGTCTTGAAGAGGGCGACCTGCCTCCGGTTCTTGACGTAGAACATAAACCTGCCGACCGCTCGGTTGAGGATTTCCAACACGACATACTGACATGGCTTCACATCGTTGAGGATAAATATCACGTGAAGCCTATCATCTACACGTATTACAAATTCAAGGAGAAATACTTAAGCAAGCCCGTATTCGACGACTACCCTTACTGGATAGCCCATTACTATGTCGACAAGGTGGAATACAAAGGAGCATGGAAGTTCTGGCAGCATACTGACGTTGGCCGACTTCCTGGTATAAAGAGCTATGTAGACTTCAACATCTACAACGGTTCGTTCTATGATATGAAAAAACTTACCATTGGCAATCAAGACACCGTATGGTGAAAAGAATCAAGCATTCATCTGGTTTGATTCTTAATTCAAGTTGTATCTGAATTGAAATCCAACGGGCGATACTGACAAACTAACGTCGTCGCATATTTTCTCCTTGCCAAACACAACCAGCCACTCCTATCCAAGGCGACACACTATAATACTCATGCATAAGGGTTGTAGCTCCACAGAAAGCTATCGACACACCCATATACCTTAATCGCATTTTTATAAATAGGTATTTTTCTATACTTAATTAGCTGCAAACAAGGCGCAAGCCCATTCTTCGTCAGTAACAGCATTCTTCAGAGACATGGCATTATCCATTGCAGCCTTTTCCAACATCGGAACGTCCGACTCATAGAAACCGCTGAGTATCAGACATCCGTCCTTCTTCATATGACGCTTGAATGCCGACATATCGTTTATCAGAATATTGCGATTGATATTTGCTATTACCACATCAAACTTCTCGTCCACTCCGTCAAGAACAGACGCGTCACCAAGCATCACATCAAGATTGCCTACTCCATTGATCGAGGCATTGTGCTTGGCGTTTTCCGAGCTCCATTCGTCAATGTCATATTCCAACACTCTATCAGCACCAAGACGCGAAGCTACAATACCAAGAATGCCTGTACCACATCCGCAGTCGAGCACCTTCTTTCCATTCAAATTCATGCCAAGCAGACGACGCAGAATCATGCGTGTAGTCTGATGGGTACCGGTGCCAAAAGCGTTGCGTGCCTCAATGAAGATGCGCATCACACCATCATTACCCGCAAACATATTCATATCAGTATGTTTGGCATCATATATAATAAGGTGGTCGCCAACGCCTATTGGCTCGAAGCCCTCGTCTTCCCAACCTTGATTCCAATCCTGGTCGGGCACTTCAGCTATGTCGTAAGCCACAGTTGCGCCTTCAGGCATATAGTCGGCAATGGCATCATCGAGCGTCTCCTTATTATACAAAGGACGCTGCACATAACCCAGCAGTCCGTCGTCAGTATCTTCAAAAGCCTCAAAGCCAGCCTCGCAGGCAGCAGCCGACAACAGTTCACGGGCAGGCTGCATAAGCTCAGCCTCACATTCTATCTTGAAATTAGCTACAAAATATTTCATCTGTCAGTTGTTATTAATTATTCGTACACTTCGTCAATACCATATTCCATGTCGTCCTCGGCATTATGCGAGCAACCGTCGAATCCTTCCGGCAAATCAAATTTGGCATTAGGATCGTATGGCAGAGTCTTGTCACGATAAACCTTCTTCATAAAGTAAGCCCATATAGGCAACGCCATTGTAGCACCCTGACCCATACGCATCGAGTCGAAGTGAATGTCGCGGTCGTCGCCGCCTACCCAACAGCCGCTTACAAGCTGCGGTGTGAATCCCATAAACCAAGCATCGCTGTTGCGGTTGGTAGTACCGGTCTTACCGCCTATCTCGCCTGTGAAGTTATACTTATAACGCAGTCGGCCCGCTGTACCACCGTCAACAACTCCCTTGAGCAGCACAAGCATCTTGTTGGCACTCTCCTCACTTATCACCTCGTTCATACGAGGCTGGAAACTGGTAATGACATTGCCTTCGTTGTCCTCGATACGACTCACAAACATCGGAGCCGTACGTATGCCACGATTGGCGAATGTAGTATAGGCGCTTACCATCTCTGCTACGGTCATCTCACACGGACCCAAGCACAACGACATAGACGGGTGGATGTCGGGATTGTTGATGCCGTAGTCATGCAGAAGTTGCACAAACTGCTGCGGGCTCAGCTTACTCATAAGATAAGCCGAAATCCAGTTGCTCGACTGTGCCAATCCCCACTTCAGTGTGACCATCTCTCCAGCACGCTTATGGCTTGCATTGCGTGGAGTCCACGGCATGCCTGCTACCATATAAGTCCGCTGCACGTTGGGAGCCAGATCGCATGGCGAGAATCCGTTCTCCATAGCCAGCGAGTAGAGGAAAGGCTTAATTGTAGAACCCACCTGACGACGACCACCGGTAACCATATCGTACATGAAGTGTGTATAGTCCAAGCCTCCCACATACGCCTTCACAGCGCCTGTAGTCGGGTCCATACTCATAAATCCTGCTCTGAGGAAAGACTTAACATAGCGAATGCTGTCTATTGGTGTCATCGTTGTATCGACATCGCCATGATATGTGAATATAGACATATCCGTTGGAGTATGGAACGATTTATGTATTTCTTCATCACTTGCGCCATTTGACTTCAATATGCGATAGCGTTCGCTCTGCAGCACAGCACGTTCCATAATCTGATTCACCTGCTTCTTTGTGAGCTGCGAAGTGAACGGAGCGTTAGGTTTGCCCCTATTCTCCTTGAAGAATTCGGGCTGCAGATAGCGCGCAACATGTCCATACACAGCCTCTTCGGCATAACGCTGCATGCGCGAGTCGATTGTGGTGTACACCTTAAGTCCGTCGGCATTAAGATTGTATGGAGTTCCGTCCTTCTTGAAGTTCTTGTTGCACCAGCCATAGAGCGGGTCGGTATCCCATGCTATTGAGTCGAGCACATACTGGCGCTTGTTCCACGATGGATACTTGCTGCGGTCGGGACGCTCTGCCGACATATACACACGCAAGAACTCTCGCAAGTATGGAGCAGTGCCATCCTTGTGGTCGTTACGATGGAAATTGAGTGTAAGAGGCAGTTCGCATGACTTATGATATTGTTCATCTGTAATATACCCTGCCTTACGCATTTGGTCCAACACCACATTGCGACGGTCGCGACAACGCTCCGGGTAACGCACAGGATTGAACAGCGACGGATTCTTGCAGAGTCCAATCAATGTTGCAGCCTCCTCAAGCGTGAGATCCTTGGGGTCTTTATAGAAATATGTGGTAGCTGCAGTCTTTATACCTACCGCATTATGCAGGAAGTCGAAATAGTTGAGATACAGAGCTATTATCTCCTCCTTTGTATAGTTGCGCTCAAGCTTTACGGCTATCACCCACTCTATCGGCTTCTGCAACAGACGTTCGAGCGTACTGCCAGCCGCATCCGAATACAACTGCTTGGCAAGCTGCTGTGTGATGGTACTGCCACCGCCGGCACTGGTCTGTCCTAACAGTCCACGCTTCACTATGGCACGGCTCAAAGCAATGAAGTCAATGCCCGAATGGTCGTAGAAACGTACATCCTCAGTTGCCACCAATGCCTGTACAAGATATGGTGACAAATTAGAATAAGGCACGCATATACGGTTCTCGCGGTTGAAATTCCATGTACCAATCACTTTGCCGTCAGACGAATATATCTGTGTGGCAAAACGACTTATCGGATTCTGCAAATCTTCTATCGGAGGCATATACCCTATCCATCCGTTCCATATAGCAACAAACGCCAACGAACTACCTAAAAATGTAAGGCCCAACAGCCACCATAGAAAATGTATAAAAACTTTTCGCATATATTCTGATAAAGTGAGTCTTATTAGTTATTCTTTTGATTGCAAAGGTAAGGTAAAAAAGTGAGAAAAGAATAAATAATACATTTCATTTGACTCTTATCTGAAAAAATATAACTACCTTAGCACACAAATCAAAGAATAACCATTAATTCTATAAAACAAATGAGACACGATTTCGTAACAATTGCCGACCTTTCCAAAGAGAAAATCATGTATCTCCTTGAGATGGCCCAGGAATTCGAGAAGTATCCCAACCGAGAGCTTCTGAAAGGCAAAGTGGTAGCGACACTTTTCTTTGAGCCGTCAACACGTACACGCCTTAGCTTTGAGACAGCAGCCAACCGACTTGGCGCACGTGTGATAGGTTTCTCTGATGCCAAGGCTTCAAGCGTATCGAAAGGAGAAACACTTAAAGACACAGTATTGATGGTGTCTAATTACGCCGACGTCATTGTAATGCGCCACTTTGTAGAAGGTGCAGCACAATATGCCAGCGAAGTAGCTCCCGTTCCTATTGTCAATGCCGGCGACGGTGCACACATGCACCCATCGCAATGTCTGCTCGACCTCTACTCTATCTATAAGACCCAGGGCACTCTCGACAATCTTAACATATATCTTGTAGGCGACCTTAAGTATGGTCGTACAGTACATTCGCTCATCACAGCAATGCGCCATTTCAATCCTACATTCCATTTCGTAGCACCTAAGGAGCTCGCAATGCCTGATGAATACAAGATTTATTGCAAGGAGCATGGTATAAAGTTCGTAGAGCACACCGAATTCAACGAAGACGTCATTGCCGATGCCGACATTCTGTATATGACACGTGTACAGAAGGAACGTTTCTCTGATTTGATGGAATATGAGCGCGTCAAGAACGTATACATCCTCAAGAACTCTATGCTGGGCAAGGCCAAGCCCAACATGAAGATTCTGCATCCGCTGCCACGCGTCAACGAAATTGCATACGATGTCGACGACAATCCTCACGCTTACTACATACAGCAGGCTGGTAACGGACTGTTTGCACGTGAGGCAATATTCAGCCACGTGCTCGGCATAACACTCGACGAGGTTAAGAACGATAAAACTATTATTAAGTAATACCATAAACGCGATGAACAACAAGAAAGAAAGACTGGTTGCCGCCATCAAGAACGGCACCGTCATCGACCATATACCAGCCGAAAAGACTTACGAGGTTGTAAACCTGCTAAAACTGCAAGAGCTGGCAGTACCGGTAACTATCGGCTACAACTATCCGTCAAGCAAGATTGGAAAGAAGGGCATTATCAAGGTCTCTGACAGATTCTTCACCGACGAGGAGATTTCACGTCTCTCTGTAGTTGCCCCTAACGTAGTGCTGAATATTATCAAGGACTACGAGGTTGTCGAGAAGAAGACCGTAGAGACACCCGACGAGTTGCGTGGCATTGTGCTTTGCAACAACCCCAAGTGCATTACAAACAACGAGCCAATGCAGACTGTGTTCAACGTTGTAGACAAAGCACACGGTATCATCAAGTGCAGATACTGCGACAAAGAGCAGTGCATGGAAGATGTAAAACTCGTATAAAATAAATTCTATTCAATTACTTTTTTAAAACCTAAGCCAAAATGGAAAGAGACCAAGTGATTTTTGATCTTATTGAGAAAGAACATCAGCGCCAGCTGAAGGGTATCGAACTCATTGCATCAGAGAATTTCGTAAGTGACGAAGTTATGCAGGCCATGGGGTCTTGCCTGACCAATAAATATGCCGAAGGCTATCCTGGCAAACGCTACTATGGCGGATGCCAGGTTGTCGACGAAGTGGAGAATCTCGCCATTGAACGTATCAAGAAGCTTTTCGGAGCTGAATATGCCAACGTACAGCCTCACTCTGGAGCACAGGCCAACGCTGCCGTGCTGCTCGCTGTACTGAAGCCAGGCGACGTCTTCATGGGACTTAACCTCGCACACGGTGGCCACCTTTCACACGGCTCGGCTGTCAATACTTCTGGTATTCTGTACCATGCCATTGGTTACGATCTCGACAAGGAGACCGGTCGCGTCAACTACGACCAAATGGAGCAACTTGCTATAGAGAACAAGCCAAAACTTATCATCGGTGGTGGCTCGGCATACAGCCGCGAATGGGATTACAAGCGCATGCGTGAGATTGCCGACAAGGTTGGCGCATTGCTCATGATTGACATGGCTCACCCGGCTGGTCTTATTGCAGCAGGCCTTTTGGACAACCCAGTCAAGTATGCTCACATCGTAACTTCTACTACCCACAAGACTCTCCGTGGTCCACGTGGCGGTATTATCCTTATGGGCAAGGACTTCGAGAATCCATGGGGACTCAAGACCCCTAAGGGCGTAACCAAGATGATGAGCCAGCTGCTAAACTCTGCGGTATTCCCCGGACAGCAGGGCGGACCGCTTGAGCATGTTATCGCTGCTAAGGCAGTAGCATTCGGCGAGGCTCTGAAGCCGGAATTCAAGGAATGGGCCAAGCAGGTTCAGAAGAATGCAAAGGTATTGGCAGACGAACTTATTAAGCGTGGCTTCACCATCGTAAGCGGTGGCACCGACAACCACTCTATGCTTGTCGACCTTCGCGACAAATATCCAGAACTTACCGGTAAGGTAGCCGAGAACGCTCTCGTGGCAGCCGACATCACCGTAAACAAGAATATGGTTCCGTACGACACACGCAGCGCTTTCCAGACTTCTGGTATACGTCTCGGTACACCTGCCATCACAACACGTGGTGCTAAGGAAGACCTCATGGTGCTCATTGCCGAACTCATCGAGGAAGTACTCAACGATCCTGAGAACGAAGAGGTAATCGCTCGTGTACGTGCCAAGGTGAACGAGACTATGAAGAACTACCCGTTGTTTGCTTGGTAAGATAAGCCTATCTGGTAAATAACAGATACAGAAACAACCATAGTGCTGCCCTTTTGCCCCTCTGCAGAAGGGCAGCATTTTTGTTTAATACAATCGTACATCAATATGAATATTCAATATATAATAGTATTTATTATACTTGTAAGCGCTATTGCTTATATAATATACCGTATCGTGACAACATTCAAAGAAGCCAAAAGTGGATGCTATGGATGCAAAGGATGTGCATTGAAAGGCAAAATAAAGGACAAAAGGATGAAAAATATAGGAAAATCAAAGAAATTTGAATGTTTTGAAGAAAAAGTCTGAAAAACATTTGGAGGTTACATTAATTATGCCTACCTTTGCACTCGCAATTAAGCAACATGCCTATGGTACCTTGGCCGATCGGTTAGGTAACGGTCTGCAAAACCGTGTAGAGCAGTTCGACTCTGCTAGGTACCTCACGAAAAGTGAAATGTTCGTTTGAACATTTCACTTTTTTCATTTACACAAACATCAACATGTATAACATTCTAAAAACACCAGAAAGAATGACAAAGCAAACAAGCACGCACAAGCCTATACATTATTATATATATAACATCTTACCTTATTATATATATAGCGCAATACTTCTTCTCGCCTCGTGCAACAACCACACGGCAACCAACAACGACAACGGCGACGGCGACACAATCGCATTCAAATACGCCGAACACATAACAGCCGTACGCCACGACGGATATATCGACGTGAAACTGAGCAATCCTTGGAAAGCCGGCACTACCCTACACCGCTATGCCCTTATCAACCGCAAGGACTCGGGAAAAGTGACGCCACCGACAGACGCCACCGCTATATATACACCGATTCACAGTACCGTCGTCTCAACATCGCCCCACTGCCGACTACTTTTCGACCTTGGCGCGGCCGAGACAATAAAGGGAGTGTGCGACTTGCAGTACATCACACAATCCGACATACAGCGACGTGCGGCAAAAGGCCTCATAGCCGACTGCGGCAACAGCATGTCGCCAACAATCGAACGCATCATCACACTCTCACCCGACGCCATATTCATGTCGCCATACGAAGGAGGCAGCTACGCCCAGCTCGAGAATATCGGCGCCGCAATCATAGAATGCGCCGACTACATGGAGACATCTGCCCTGGGACGCGCCGAATGGATGCGCTTCTATGGCATGCTCACCGGAAAGGAAAACACAGCCGACTCGCTGTTCGCAGCCATAGAACACAACTACAAAACCATCGTCAACGAAAACAAAAAGCAGAAGAAACACCCGAAAGTGCTCACCGAACGCGTCACAAACGGTGTATGGTACTGCCCCGGCGGCAACAGTTCGATGGCAAAACTGATAAAGGATGCAGGCGGGAAATATATTTTCGCCAACAACAACCAAAGCGGATCACTAAACCTTTCACCCGAAATGGTTATCAGCAAATCGACCGACGCCGATGTTTGGCTCTTCATTTATTATGGAAACCGACCACTAACGCGCAACGAACTGGCAGCCGAATACAGCGGATACAAGACAATAAAGGCCTTCAAGGATGGCAACATCTACGAATGCAACGGAAAAACTTCAACTTATTTCGAAGAAATTTCGTTCCGACCCGATTTTTTGCTCAAAGAACTGACGCACATTCTTTACTCACCCAACAGCACCCTGCGCTACTACAAGCGCATATCTGAGTAGAAAAACGGCGAAGACAAGCCCCCAAACGGGCTTTTAACCCTAAAAATTCAAGAAAATGCACATTTTTCGGCAAAAAGTTACAGAAACGTTTGGCGGTTACGAGAAAAACGTATACCTTTGCACTCGCAATTGAGAAACAGTGCTCCGGTTAACTTCAACCAGTATGGAAGTTTGGGTGAGTGGCTGAAACCAGTAGTTTGCTAAACTGCCGTACGGGTAACCGTACCGGGGGTTCGAATCCCCCAGCTTCCGCTGTTCTCTTGAGCAAAATTTTACTGTTGGTGGATTCATCTAATGGTTAGGATACAAGATTCTCAATCTTGGCATAGGGGTTCGATTCCCCTATCCACTACCAAACCAAGCGTGTAAAACAATATGTTTTACACGCTTTTTTCGTTATACACCTTATTATTTTCAAAAAAAAATGCGTAACTTTGTAGCTTAGGACGCAACTACAGCAAAACAAATAGTGTACACAGATATGACAGATATGAAGAAACCGCTCATGGGTATGTCACTCTACGAGCTCAAGGAAGTGGCAAAATCGCTCGGTATGCCAGCCTTCACCGGCGGACAGATGGCGAAATGGCTATATACACAACACGTAAAATCGATTGACGAGATGACAAACATCTCGAAGACTAACCGTGAGCGCTTGGCAGCCGAATACACCATCGGATGCATGGACCCGATAGACAGCCAGGTATCGAAGGACGGAACCATAAAGTACCTCTTCCCCACCGCTACGGGCAAGCACGTGGAGACTGTGTACATACCCGATCACGACCGCGCCACACTGTGCGTATCGTCGCAGGTGGGATGCAAGATGAACTGTCTGTTCTGCCAGACCGGCAAGCAGGGTTTCGAGGAAAGCCTCACAGCGACCGATATCCTCAACCAGATATACTCGCTGCCCGAACGTGAAAAACTCACGAACATCGTGTTCATGGGTCAGGGCGAGCCGATGGACAATCTCGACAACGTGCTAAAGGTGACGCAGGTAATGACTGCCGACTATGGCTACGCATGGAGCCCTAAGCGCATCACGGTGAGCAGCGTCGGTCTGCGCAAGAAGCTGCAGCGCTTCCTCGACGAGAGCGATTGCCATGTGGCTATCAGTATGCACTCGCCGATACCCGAACAGCGCGCACAACTAATGCCAGCAGAGCGCGGCATGTCTATCGTTGAGGTGGTAGACCTCATGCGCAACTACGACTTCACCCACCAGCGCCGACTTTCTTTCGAGTATATAATGTTCAAGGGCGTGAACGACACTACGACTCATGCTCGCGAGATTGTAAAGCTCGTAGAAGGACTCGACTGCCGCTTCAACCTCATACGATTCCACCCTATCCCCAACGTGAATCTGGAAGGCACAGACGACCGCCACATAGAGAACTTCCGCGACTACCTCACAAACCACGGCGTGTTCACGACGATTCGTGCAAGCCGCGGTCAGGACATCTTCGCAGCATGCGGACTGCTTAGCACAGCGAAGAAGATAGAAGAGGAGCGCAAGCGCCGCGAACAACAACAGTAAGCCTATGCGTTATCTGATACTGCTGTTCGCCGCCGTCACACTCGCCGCATGCAACCGCGGCAAGCAGACAATGCTGCCAGACAGCGGCGGCAGACCATACGAAGTGGTGGTCATCGGCGACAGCGACAGCATATTGTATAAGGTATTGTCAGCGCCCGTCGGCTCTCTGCCACAGCCAGAACCGACATTCGACGTAAGCATGAACACCTCGATGAACGCCACGCTGCGACTCGCACGCAACATCGTTGTTGTAGAAATCGACGCGAAATTGAATCAAATAAAGGTGAAATACGAGCGCAACGTATATGCCGAACCGCAGATGATAGTGCACATAAGTACACCTTCGATGAAAGTTCTGCGCCAGGCAATGCGGTTTCAGGATGCGGCAGACAATATACGCAATCTGATAAAGCGTAACGAAATGAAGAACGCCATAATGCGACTTGAACACAAGCACAACACAAAGCAGGAGGCGGAAGTGCTGCAGATGTTCGGCATAGACATGCGCATTCCGGCAGACATGCAGGCAAGTCGCAAGGGCAAGAACTTCATCTGGATATCCAACGACTCGCCTACAGCAATGACAAACATCTGCATCTACACATCGGAGAACCGCGACAGCGTGATGCAGACTAACATAAAGGGCGAAACCGACGACATGTACATGACAACCGTAGAAGGCAGTGTCGCCAGAACAGAACTCACCATAGACCGAAGCGTGCGAACCGTGTGCCGCGGTCTATGGGAGATGTACGGCGACGCAATGGGCGGTCCGTTCGTGCAGCACATAATAAAGCGCAGCGACAAGCAACGCACGATAGTGGCTGAAGTTTTCGTCTTCGCACCCGGAACCAAGAAACGTAACTTGCTGCTCAACACCGAAGCAGCACTATACACAATACAACCCAAACAAAACAACAAATGGAAAACAGAAAAATCCGCGTGGCAATAACCCACGGCGATACCAATGGTATCGGATATGAGCTTATTTTTAAAACCTTTGCAGAGCCTGAAATGCTCGAGCTATGCACGCCGATCATCTACGGCTCGCCAAAGATTGCGGCATATCACCGCAAAGCACTCGACATTCAGGCAAGCTTCAGTATCATCAACAAGGCAGAAGACGCTGTTGACGGACGCGTCAACCTGCTCGCTTGCTTCGACGAAGAGGTGAAGGTTGAGCTCGGACAGCCCACAAAGGAGTCGGGCGAATCGGCGCTCAAGGCTCTCGACAAGGCTATGACCGACTTCCGCAGCCAACTTTACGATGTGCTCGTAGCTTGTCCGGTTTCACTCTCCAACATGACTGCCAACGAGGTTGGCTACACATACAACGGACTGAAGGAATATGCCGAGACTTGCATAGGCGACGGAGCTAAGGGCATGAAAATTATGGTGAACGAATCGCTCCGCATCGCTCTTGCCACAAGCGGTCTGGCGATAAAGGACGTTCCAGCAAACATCACAGAGGAGAACATCCTCAACAAGATACGTACCCTGAACACCTGTCTGAAACGCGACTTCCGTCTGTCGAACCCACGCATCGGCGTGCTCGCTTTGAACCCTAAAGCAGACGGCGTTGAGGAGAAGGAAATTCTGCTACCGGCTATCAAAAAGGCTGAGGAGGAAGGCATAACAGCTTACGGACCGTACGCTGCAGAGGACTACTTCGGCAAGAATGCGTGCGACGCATTCGACTGCACACTCGCCATGTACGACGACCAGGCTAACATTCCGTTCACCACCACAATGCAGAACAACGGCATCTATTACATGTCATCACTTCCCCTCGTATGCACGGCGCCAGCACTTACTCCCGACTTCACGAATGCCGGACATGGCGTTGCCGACGAGAACGCATTGCGCCACGCTATCTATGCAGCTATCGACATCGTGCGCAACCGCGAAGAATACGAATTATCACTTGCCAATCCGCTGCCGAAGCTCTATCACGAGAAGCGTGACGAAAGCGAGAAGGTGAGATTCTCTATTCCGAAGAAGCGCGACAACAACCAGCAAGGCAACAGATAAAACCTCTGCCAGCTAAAAAAGTAGCATAAAGCTGCATCTATTTTAATAGAAATATGTAATTTTGTTACCAAATGGATACATCTGAACTGCAAAGATTAAAACAACGGTACAACATCGTAGGCAACTGCGATGCGTTGAACCGTGCTCTCGACGTCGCTAAGCAGGTGGCGTCGACAGACCTCAGTGTGCTCATTGTGGGCGAGAGCGGTGTGGGAAAAGAGATAATACCGCGACTGATACACGACAATTCTCCACGCAAACACGAGAAATACTTCGCCATCAACTGCGGCTCTATACCGGAAGGCACTATAGACAGCGAACTCTTTGGACATGAGAAGGGATCGTTCACGGGTGCAATCGGCGAGAGCGAAGGCTATTTCGGTACGGCAAACAAAGGCACTATCTTCCTCGACGAGGTCGGCGAGCTGCCAATGGCAACACAAGCACGCCTGCTGCGTGTGCTCGAAACAGGCGAATACATACGTGTGGGTGGTCAGAAGATAATGAAAACCAATGTGCGCATCGTTGCAGCAACCAACGTCAACATGCACAAGGCAATAAGCGAGGGACGTTTCCGCGAAGATCTCTACTATCGTCTGAACACCATCCCTATCCAAATGCCGCCATTGCGCGACCGTGGCAACGACATTCTCCTACTCTTCAGTCTGTTCACAATGCAGATTGCGGAGAAGTATGGCATGAGCCGCATCACGCTGACAGACGAAGCGAAGGCAATAATGCTTAGATACAAGTGGCCGGGCAACGTGCGTCAGCTGAAGAACATCACTGAGCAGATGTCCGTACTCAGCACAACACGCGTGATAGACGCCGAAACGCTGAGCAAGTTCATACCGCAGGACAAGGAAAGCACGCAGCTTACCACCACAACGCCAACCGGATCGCACTCGTACGAGAGCGAACGCGAGATTCTATATAAGATTCTCTACGAGTTGAGAGGCAACGTGAGCGACCTGCGCCGCGAGATGACCAATCTGCGCAAACAGATTGACGACAACCGTACACTCGACAACTTCGCAGCTGCCCAGCAGGTACACGCTCTGCAGCCAGCCACATTCAGTCCGTATCAGGACGTAGAGGCCGAGGAGATAAGAGATGGCGTAACAACCTCTCAAAACGAACAGAACGAGAGTCTGAACCTTAGCGACATCGGTCGTCAGGTGGTAGAGAAAGCGCTCGAACGCAATGGTGGCAACCGCAAGAAGGCTGCGCAGGAGCTGGGCATCTCCGACCGCACACTATACAGACGCATAAAGCAATATGGACTCGACAAATAATAAAGACATGAAACGAATCCGTACACATTATATATATATAGCACTTGTACTGATTGCATCTATAACAATTTCGGCGTGCAAGGTAAGCTACAAGTTCAACGGAGCGAGCATCGACTATACAAAGACAAAGACAATACAGATAGCCGACTTCCCAATCCGTTCAAGCTATGTATGGGGACCGATGGGCCCGATGTTCAACAATCAGCTGAAGGACATGTTCGCAAGTCATACAAAGCTGAGTCAGGTTAGAAACAACGGCGACTTGAAGATTGAAGGCGAGATTACGCAATACTCGCAGCGCAACAAGTCGGTGTCTGCAAGCGGACAGTCTGCACAGACCGAGCTTTCGATAACCGTGAACGTGAGATTCACTAACAACGTGAATCACAGCGAGGACTTCGAGCGTCAATTCTCGTCATCCAAGTCATACGAGACAACACAAAGCCTCGCAACGGTGCAGGAGGAACTCGTAACGCAGATGATCAAGGACATCACCGAGCAGATATTCAACGCAACGGTAGCCAACTGGTAATATTAAACATTAATAAACAAAACGTAAAAAAGTGGATTTAGTACGCCTCATAAATCATCCGGAACTAATGAACAAGGAGACTCTGTACGAGCTCCGCAACTTAGTCGCGCTATATCCATACTATCAGACGGCACGAATATTGATGTTGAGGAACATGTATCTGCTGCACGATAGCGCGTTCGACGACGAGCTTCGCCGAACCGCTTTATACGTGACAGACAGAAGCATGCTATTCAAGTTGGTGGAGAGTGCACACTACGAGTTCAAGAACCCGAACGAAGTTGCTGCAGACAATATGGAGACAAGTGCGGACGACGATAACCGCACTATCTCCATTATCAACAACTTCCTCGATTCCGCCCCACAGCAAGACCAACCTGACGAACCTAAGCACAAGCCCACACCGGCAGACGCTGCGGTAGATTATGTTGCATATTTGCTAAAGACGGAAAGCGAAGAAGAGAATGCGCAGGAACAGAGTCCGCAACTGAAAGGCCAGAAGCTTATCGACGACTTCATCAACAAAGACGGAGGCAAAATACAGCTGCAGGAGAAACCAACCTACAAGCCAGAACTCGAAGAAGAGAAAAAAGAAGAAAACGAAGGCGAAGACGGCTATTTCACAGAGACTTTGGCCAAGATTTATATCAAACAAGGCAGATATTCAAAGGCTCTTGAAATTATTCAGCGTTTAAATTTGAATTATCCAAAAAAAAATGCTTACTTTGCAGATCAAATCAGATTTTTAAAGAAACTTATAATAAATAACAAAAATAACAAATAGAAAAATGATTTACACATTATTCGTAATTTTCATCGTGATAGCATCCCTGCTCATGATTGGCATTGTGCTTATTCAGGAGTCAAAGGGTGGCGGTTTGGCATCAAACTTCTCGTCATCTAACGCTATCTTAGGTGTACGCAAGACCACCGACTTCGTAGAGAAAGCTACATGGGGTCTCGCAATCACAATGGTTGTCCTCAGCATCGTATGCGCTCACGTTGCTCCTGTTTCTTCAGAGGGTACAAGCGTTATGGAGAAGACTGCAACTGAAACACAGACAACAAACCCGAACACTACTCCTGGTTTCGGAGCAAGCCAGCAGCAGGCTGCACCTGCAGGCGCACAGCAGGCTCCGGCTCAGCAGGCTCCGGCAAAGTAATTTGCAAAGAGAGACTACTGCACCAATAAGAGTAAAGGAAATTACGCCCCGTTTTAAAGCATAAAACGTCCAGAGCAATACGCTTTGGACGTTTTTTGTGTATATAAGTATGTATAACTGTAGGTATTCGCAACTAAAACTTGAAATCTCCGTTCAATAATTTTATGGTGCGATGGAGTTTTAACAGCCATTTTTATGATAAGGAGAATTTTTGGCAGACCATTCACGAAAAACCACTATTGTTAAGACACACCAACCGATAAAGCAAAACAAGGGTTCAAAATCATAAAACGGTTCGAAACACCCCAAAGACAGCAGAAAAAACCAGCAAAAACAAGGAAAAATCAAGAAAAAGTTGATTTTTATTGAAAAAAGTTTGAAAAACATTTGGAGGATTAGAAATAAACCGCTACCTTTGCACTCGCTTTAAAGAACTAAGCAATACTGCTAAGTAAAGCACATAACATGGTGGCCGTAGTTCAGTTGGTTAGAGCGTCAGATTGTGGTTCTGAATGTCGTGGGTTCGAGTCCCACCTGCCACCCAACAAAGAGTCAGACTTCTTTTGAAGTTTGACTTTTTTTTATACTTCTACCAACATTCATCACATCAATCCGCCAACATTTACTACATTAATATTATTCGTATATTTATTTCAAATGTTAGAAATAAAAGCGAAACATTATCATAATAAAACATAAAATACGATTAACGTTTTGCTATTTCTTTAAATTAACGTAACTTTGTGGAAATAATAACAAAATCAAGGTTATATGTTTGACAAAGCAACCTACGTTAACCGTCGCGCCAAGCTCAGAGAGCTTATGAAAGACGGAATAATAATACTCTTCGGTAATAACGAATCGCCATGCAACTACCCGTCAAATGGCTACTACCCGTTCCGTCAAGATTCCTCATTCCTTTATTACTTCGGCCAAAACCGAGAAGGACTTGTTGGCGTCATTGACATTGACAACGGCACAGAGACACTCGTTGGCAACGACATCGACATTGAAGACATCGTATGGTACGGCAGTGTAGACAGCGTGAAGGACATGGCAGAGCAGGTAGGCGTAGCTAACACAGCGCCTATGAAGTCGCTCAAGAGCATCTGCAACGAGGCGATGCGCCTGAAACGCCGCATCCATTTCCTGCCACCCTACCGCCACGATACCAAGATACAGATATTCGATTTGCTCGGCATCCATCCCGTGCAGCAGAAGGAGGCAGCAAGCATGGACCTTATCCGTGCCGTTGTAAAGATGCGTTCTACAAAGGAGCAGCAGGAGATTGAGGAGCTTGAGCGTGCGGCTGTCATCGGCCACAAGATGCACACCACAGCCATGCGCCTCACAAAGCCAGGTCTCACAGAGAAATACGTAGCCGGACAAGTGGACGGCATCGCCCTCTCTTACGGCGCAATGACAAGCTTCGCAACCATCTTCAGTCAGCACGGCGAGATAATGCACGGCAACCCGTCGATGGCAGAACTCGAGAGCGGACGCCTCGTATTGTGCGACTGCGGTGCCGAGACAATCAACAACTATTGTTCGGACAACACACGCACATTCCCCGTCAACGGCAAGTTTACCGACCGCCAGCTTGAGATTTACTCTATCGTAGAGGCATGCCACGACCATGCACTCGACGTTGCCAAGCCCGGCGTGAAGTATATGGACGTACACTTCTCAATATGTCGCCTGATGACAGAGCGTCTGAAGGAGCTCGGACTGATGAAGGGCGACGTGGACGAAGCCGTAGCTGCAGGCGCTCACGCCATGTTCTTGCCTCACGGATTGGGTCACATGATGGGCATGGACGTACACGACATGGAAGGTCTCGACCAGATCAACGTTGGCTTCGATGAGGAGACACGCCCGCGCCTCGACCAGTTCGGTACAAACTGCCTGCGCATGGGACGCCGTCTGGAGGAAGGCTTCGTCGTGACTGACGAGCCAGGCATCTACTTCATCCCCGCACTCATCGACGACTGGAAGGCTTCGGGCCATTGCGCCGAGTTCCTCAACTTCGACAAGATTGAGACTTACAAGGACTTCGGCGGCATACGCATCGAAGACGACATCCTCATCACAAAGGACGGTTGCCGCTTCCTCGGCGAAGACAGAATACCGTACCACCCGAAGGACGTCGAAGCGTTCATGGCAGAGAGCAAATAGACATTGCCTAATATAAACAACTTTTTAAATTACAACAAAATCACATGAAGAAAATCTTAACACTCGCACTTCTCGCACTTCTTGCGACTGGCGCAAACGCAGCTAAGCCAAAGAAGGCTGCAAGGAGCAACAAGCCTGTCTTCACGACAATCAAGGAGAACCCGATCACAAGTATCAAGGACCAGAACCGTAGCGGCACATGCTGGGACTACTCTACTCTCTCATACTTCGAGAGCGAGATTCTCAAGGCTACAGGCAAGACTTACGACCTCTGCGAGGCTTTCGTAGCCAACAAGACCTATATGGACCGCGCCGTTCAGGTGGTTCGTCTGCACGGCGACTGCCAGTTCTCTCAGGGTGGTTCGGCTTACGACGTATTGCACGTACTGAAGAACCAGGGTATATGCCCGGAGGACGCAATGCCGTTCCCAGGTTCACTCTACGGCGACTCGCTCAACAACTTCAACGAGTTCTTCGGCCAGCTTGAGCCGTACGTAGCAGGCATCGCTAAGAGCACAGCTAACAAAATTTCTTCGCAGTGGAAGGTTGGTCTCCAGGGCATCCTCGACGCTTACCTCGGCCAGTGTCCGGAGAAGTTCACATACGAAGGCAAGGAATACACTCCGAAGTCATTCGCAGCAAGCCTCGGATTGAACTTCGACGACTATGTAACAATCACAAGCTACTCTCACCACCCGTACTACACACAGTACGCTGTTGAGGTGCAGGACAACTGGCGCAACCCGCTGTCATGGAACCTTCCGATGGAGGACATGGCACGCATCCTCGAGAACGCTGTCACGAACGGCTACACAGTAGCTTGGGGTGGCGACGTTAGCGAGCCGGGCTTCACACGCAAGGGTCTTGCTTACTTCGTAGACACAAAGAAGGCAGAGGGCCTCTCTGGCAGCGACATGGCTCGCTGGTTGAAGCTTTCTCCGGCAAAGCGCACAAACCTCATCGACTCACTCGGCTGCAAGGTGCCTGAACTTGAGCCGACAGCAGAGCAGCGTCAGCAGCGCTTCGACAACTGGGAGCTCACCGACGACCACGGCATGCTTATCTTCGGTATCGCTAAGGACCAGCATGGCAAAGAATACTACATGGTGAAGAACTCTTGGGGCGAGACAGGCGACTACAAGGGTATCTGGTACATGACAAAGAACTACATCGTAGCCAACACAATGGACTTCATGGTTAACAAGAACGCTATCCCGGCTGACATCCTCCAGAAGATGATCGAGGCTAAGAAGAATCAGGGAATCGGCGATTAATCGACAGTTTCCATAAACTAACCATACAGACCGAGCACGTGGACACCCACGCTTGCTCGGTCTTTTTTTGTGCATTTGCCACCGGACGGCGGACGGAATCCGATCCGACGGCGGACGGAATCCGATTGGACGGCGAACGCAAACGACTGAACACAGACTATAAAAATATAATAATTAGGCATAAAGAATTTAAGCGGCACCTGAAAAACACGCCAAACAATCCTCGTATTCCACATAATTTTTGTAACTTTACACGCGTTTTACCTTAAACGCGCAGACACTCTGCACCCCACTCCTAAACCAAGAAGAAATAAAAACTATATATAATGTTATTCAAATGGAATTACAAGCCACCTACGAAAGAGGAGAAACAGGCGGCTGACGAACTGGGGGCGAAGCTGAATATCAGCCCGATACTCGCCCAGCTGCTAATGCAACGCGGCATAACAACAGAGTCAGCGGCCAAGCGATTCTTCCATCCGCAGCTGGCAGACCTCATCAACCCCTTCCTCATGAAGGACATGGACCTCGCCGTCGACCGCCTCAACGACGCGATGGGCCGCAAGGAACGCATACTCGTCTACGGCGACTACGACGTGGACGGATGCACTGCGGTAGCACTGGTGTATAAGTTCATACAGCAGTTCTACTCCAACATCGAGTATTACATCCCCGACCGCTACGACGAAGGCTACGGCGTAAGCAAGAAAGGCATCGACTACGCCAAGGAGGCCGGCGTGAAGCTCATCATCATCCTCGACTGCGGCATCAAGGCCGTTGAGGAGATAGCCTACGCCAAGTCGCTCGGCATCGACTTCATCATCTGCGACCACCACATGCCCGACGAAGAACTGCCGCCGGCCGTGGCTATCCTCAACCCGAAGCGACCCGACGACACCTACCCGTTCAAGCATCTCTGCGGATGCGGCGTGGGATTCAAGCTGATGCAGGCGTTCGCCAAGAACAACGGCATCCCCTTCGCCCGTCTCATACCGCTGCTCGACTTCTGTGCCGTGAGTATAGCTGCCGACATCGTGCCCGTAACCGAGGAGAACCGCATTCTCGCCTACCACGGACTCAAGACGCTCAACCAGAACCCGAGCATCGGTCTGAAGGCTATCATCGACATCTGCGGACTCGGAGGCAGAGACATATCAATGAGCGACATCGTGTTCAAGATAGGTCCGCGCATCAATGCGTCGGGACGTATGGAGAACGGACGCGAGAGCGTAGACCTGCTCGTGGAGAAAGACTTCTCGCATGCGCTCGCCAAGGCAAAGCACATCGACGAGTACAACGAGCAGCGCAAGGACATCGACAAGCAGATGACGGAGGAGGCGAACAGTATCGTCTCGAAGCTGGAGAGCCAGCGCCACCGCTCGTCGATAGTGCTCTACGACGAGAACTGGAAGAAGGGCGTTATCGGCATCGTGGCGTCACGACTCACCGAAATATACTTCCGCCCGACCGTAGTGCTCACTCGCGACGGCGACTTCGCTACGGGTTCTGCACGCAGCGTGACGGGCTTCGACGTATACTCGGCAATCAAGAGTTGCCGCGACCTGCTCGTCAACTTCGGCGGACACACCTACGCAGCCGGACTGACGCTGCGCTGGGACGACATCCAGGAGTTCCGCAACCGATTCCAGCGATATGTAGACGAGCACATACAGCCCGAACAGACGGAGGCGATGCTCAACATCGACGCCGAAATCGACTTCCGCGACATAACGAAGAAACTGCATAACGACCTGAAAAGGTTCTCGCCGTTCGGACCCGGCAACACCAAGCCGCTCTTCTGCACGACAGACGTATACGACTACGGCACGAGCAAGGTTGTAGGACGCGAGCAGGAGCACATAAAGCTTGAGCTTGTAGATTCGAAGTCGAGCAACATCGTCAACGGTATCGCATTCGGACAGAGCGCTTCAGCGCGTTACATTAAATCGAAACGTAGCTTCGATATTGCCTACACCATTGAGGACAACGTTTTCAAACGCAACATGGTGCAGCTGCAGATCGAAGACATACGAGTAGCTGAGGAAGACTAACAACAGAACGTTAAAGAGAAGCTTCAACAAACAAAAAGATGGGTTACGACGACACACTATATCTCAAGATACTGAGAGACACTTGGGGCTACTCCGATTTCCGCGGCATACAGTGCGACATCATACGCAGCATCGCCGAGGGCAAGGACACACTGGGACTGATGCCTACGGGCGGCGGCAAATCGCTCACGTTCCAGGTGCCGGCTCTCGCCATGGAAGGCGTGTGCATCGTCATCACACCGCTCATCGCCCTGATGAAAGACCAGGTAGACAATCTGCGGCGACGCCAAGTGCTCGCCGCAGCCATCTACTCGGGTATGAGTCGCCAGGAAATTGTAAAGACACTCGAGAACTGCGTGCTCGGTCATACGAAGATACTCTACGTTTCTCCCGAGCGCATAGGCTCTGAACTGTTCCAGACAAAACTGGCGCACATCAAGGTGAGCTTCATCACCATTGACGAGGCTCACTGCATATCGCAATGGGGCTACGACTTCCGACCGTCATACCTGCACATTGCCGACATACGCCGCATAAAGCCCGATGCTCCAATACTCGCGCTCACTGCAACAGCTACGACAGAGGTGATTGACGACATTCAGGAGCAGTTGGAATTCAAGGAGAAGAACGTGTTCCGCATGAGTTTCGAGCGTAAGAACCTCGCATACGTAGTGCGCTCATCAGACAACAAGATGCAGCAGCTCATACACATTCTGAACTCGATAAGCGGCAGTGCAATAGTGTATGTACGCAGCCGCAAATTGGCTAAGGAGATAAGCGAATATATATTAAACAACAACATTAGCGCTACGTTCTATCACGCTGGTCTTGAGCACTCTACAAAAGACGAGCGACAGAAGAAGTGGCACGATGACGAGGTGCGCGTAATGGTGGCAACCAACGCTTTCGGCATGGGCATCGACAAGCCAGACGTGCGCGTCGTGATACACATCTCATGCCCCGACTCCATCGAGGCTTACTTCCAGGAAGCGGGCAGAGCCGGACGCGACGGCAAGAAGGCTTACGCTGTATTGCTGTACGACAGGGGCGACAGAACGAAACTCGTGAAGCGCATTGCGCAGGAGTTCCCCGACAAGAAGGAGATATGCCGTGTGTATGAGCACGTGGCATACTATCTGCAGATTGCTGCCGGGTCGGGCTACGGACGCACGTTCCGATTCGAGATAGAAAAGTTCTGCCGCATATTCCACCACTACCCAGTCATCGTCAACTCGGCTCTGAAGATACTCACAAGGGCTGGCTATCTGGAATACGACGTCGACCCCGACTCGCGAACACGCGTGAAGTTCACGCTCGAACGCGACCAGCTATACATGCTCCACGACACGACGCCCAACGAAGAAGCAGTGATAACAACGATGCTACGCGAATACAGCGGACTGTTTGTCGACTACCATTTCGTAGAGATAGCATTCATTGCACACGCCAGCGGTCTCACGCAGCAGCAGGTATACCTGATACTGACGAGTCTGAGCCAGCGCCGCATACTTCACTTCATACCCGAACGGTCGGTGCCGCTCCTGACATACACAAGAGACCGCGTACTGCCGGAGGAAATAGTGATAAGTAAAACGGTGTACGAGGAACGCAAGGCGCAGTTCGAGAAACGCATAGAAAGCATTATCAATTACGCCGAGAACGACACCGTATGCCGCAGCAGACAGTTGCTACGCTACTTCGGCGAGACACGCACAGAAGACTGCCAACAGTGCGACGTGTGTCTTGCACACCAAAAGACGCCACAATCGTACAAAAACACCTTCAACCAAGCACTTAAAGCGATAAAAGAAATGCTCGCCGACGGCGAAAAGCACTCAATAACAGAGCTTAACAAGATAACACTCAATCAGGACGCAAAAGACGAAGCACTCGAATATCTCGTCAACGAAGAGGTGATAGGAGTGAAATACAACGACATCTACTTAAAAAAGTAACTTAAAATAAATTAAATAGATAAGATTTTATTCCGTATCTCGCTATTTTTTGTTTACTTTTGCAAAAGAAGCAACGTGTATTGAAACGCCCCACAAAGCGCATACATTAATTATAATAAAAAGAAAAGAAAATAGATATGTTTGAAAATCTTAGTGACAGACTTGAACGCAGTTTCAAAATCCTCAAAGGTGAAGGCAAGATTACCGAAATCAACGTTGCCGAAACCCTTAAAGACGTAAGACGCGCTCTGCTGGATGCCGACGTAAACTATAAGGTGGCAAAGACTTTCACAGACACCGTGAAGAAGAAAGCCCTCGGCATGAACGTACTCACAGCGGTGAAGCCAAGCCAGCTGATGGTGAAGATCGTACACGACGAACTCGCAGAACTCATGGGTGGCGAAGCAGCCGAGCTTAACTTGAACGGACGCCCGTCAATCATCCTCATGAGCGGTCTGCAGGGTTCGGGTAAGACCACATTCTCTGGCAAGCTCGCAAACATGCTCAAGAACAAGCAGCACAAGAACCCATTGCTCGTAGCCTGCGACGTGTATCGTCCGGCTGCTATCGAACAGCTCAAGGTTGTGGGCGAGCAGATTGGCGTACCGGTATATTCTGAGCCTGAGAGCAAGGATGTTGTAAGCATCGCAAACAACGCTATCCGCGAGGCAAAGGCAAAGAGCTACGACGTAGTAATCGTCGATACCGCAGGTCGTCTGGCTGTAGACGAGGAGATGATGAACGAGATTGAGACTCTGAAGAACGCAATCAACCCGAACGAGACTCTCTTCGTTGTCGACTCAATGACCGGTCAGGACGCTGTCAACACAGCTAAGGAGTTCAACGACCGCCTCGACTTCGACGGCGTGGTTCTCACCAAGCTCGACGGCGACACACGCGGCGGTGCAGCTCTCTCTATCCGCACCGTTGTCACTAAGCCAATCAAGTTTGTAGGTACAGGCGAGAAGATGGAAGCTATCGACGTGTTCCATCCGTCACGTATGGCAGACCGAATCCTCGGCATGGGCGACATCGTGAGTCTTGTTGAACGTGCTCAAGAACAGTTCGACGAGGAAGAGGCACGCCGCTTGCAGAAGAAGATTCAGAAGAACAAATTCGACTTCAACGACTTCCTCGGACAGATTGAGCAGATCAAGAAGATGGGTAATCTGAAGGATCTCGCTGCAATGATTCCGGGCGTAGGCAAGGCTATCAAGGACGTTGACATCGACGACAATGCTTTCAAGGGCATTGAAGCTATCATAAAGAGTATGACTCCGAAGGAGCGTACCAACCCCGAAATTCTCAACCAGAGCCGCCGCATGCGTATTGCGAAAGGTAGCGGTACGAACATCCAGGAGGTGAACCGCCTCATCAAACAGTTCGACCAGACACGCAAGATGATGAAGATGGTTACTGGTACAAATATGGCAAAAATGGCAGGCATGATGAGCAAGATGAAAGGCATGCCAGGTATGCCGAAGTTCTAAAACATTAAAGATATGCAACTGATAGACGGAAAAGCAACAGCCGAGGCTATTAAAGCAGAAATAGCCGAAGAGGTAAAGAGCATCATGACCGCAGGTGGCAAGCAACCGCATCTCGCGGCTGTGCTTGTCGGACACGACGGCGGCTCTGAGACTTATGTGAAGAACAAGGTTTTGGCCTGCGAGAAGTGCGGCTTTAAGTCGACACTTATCCGCTACGAGGATGACATCACCGAAGACGAACTGCTCGCATGTGTAGATCGTCTGAACAATGACGATGACGTAGACGGATTCATCGTGCAGTTGCCGCTCCCGCGTCATATCGACGAGCAGAAGATAATAGAGGCTATCGACTACCGCAAGGACGTTGACGGTTTCCATCCTATAAACGTCGGACGCATGTCTATCGGTCTGCCATGCTTCGTATCGGCTACTCCACTCGGAATAGTGACATTGCTGAAGCGCTACAACATCGAAACCGCCGGCAAGAAGTGCGTTGTGCTCGGCAGAAGCAATATCGTAGGCAAGCCTATGGCACAGTTGATGATGCAGAAGCAGTACGGCGACGCCACTGTTACTGTATGCCACTCGCACACCACCGACATCAAGAAGGAATGTCGCGAAGCCGACATCATCATTGCAGCTATCGGCAAGCCCGACTTCGTGACAGCCGATATGGTGAAGGAAGGCGCAGTAGTAATTGACGTAGGCACAACCCGTGTTCCTGACGCAACCCGCAAGAGCGGTTTCCGTCTCAACGGCGACGTGAAGTTCGACGAAGTAGCTCCGAAGTGTTCTTTCATAACACCAGTGCCAGGCGGCGTCGGACCGATGACTATCTGTTCGCTGATGAAGAACACGCTGCAGGCAGCGAAGGGATGGTAAGATGAAGACAGGCGTCAGCATCCGGCATCACTGGTGCTAACAACTGTCAACGCAACATCATAACACACCCCAACCTTAATAAGTATGACAGCAGAAGACTATTACAAGCTCGGCAACGAGTACAGACGTAAAGGCGATTGGAAGCATGCTATCGACAACTATCTCGAAGCAATAGCTCTCGACCCAGAGTCGCCTGCAGTGGAAGCAAAGCAAATGCTCGACGACATGTTCGCCTTCTACTGTAAAGACATGTATAACCCCTAACTCTAAACAACATATTACTATGGGAAAAATCAAAGGTGCTATCGTGGTTAACACCGACCGGTGCAAAGGATGCTCTCTTTGTGTTGTAGCTTGCCCGAAAGATGTCATTGCTCTCACAGCAAAGGCAGTGAACGTGCATGGTTATCAATACGCCGAGGCTGTAAGACCTGACGATTGTATTGGTTGTGCATCGTGCGGAATCGTATGTCCGGACGGATGTATTAGTGTTTACCGTAAAAAAATGGAGGATTAACACAATGGCAGAACAGGAAGTTAAACTTATGAAAGGCAACGAGGCTCTAGCCCACGCTGCTATCCGTTGTGGCTGTGATGGTTATTTCGGCTATCCTATTACTCCACAGACCGAAGTTATCGAAACACTCTCAGAACTTAAGCCTTGGGAGACTACTGGTATGGTAGTGCTTCAGGCGGAGAGTGAAGTTGCATCAATCAACATGCTTTACGGTGGCGGTGGCTCCGGCAAGCGCGTTATGACATCGTCGTCAAGTCCGGGCGTATCGCTCATGCAGGAGGGCATCTCTTACATGGCAGGCGCAGAAGTACCGGGTCTTATCGTCGACGTTCAGCGAGGCGGTCCTGGTCTTGGCACCATCCAGCCTTCACAGAGCGACTATTTCCAGGCTACCCGTGGCGGTGGCAATGGCGACTACTATATTCTCGTGCTCGCACCGAACTCTGTACAGGAGATGGCCGACTTTGTCGACCTCTCATTCGAGCTCGCTTTCAAGTATCGCATCCCTGCAATGATTCTCTCTGACGGTGTTATCGGACAGATGATGGAGAAGGTAGTTCTTCCTCCGTTCAAGCCACGCCGCACAAACGAGGAAATCATAAAGGAATGCCCGTGGGCATCAACCGGTTGCAAGGGCCGTAAGCCCGTCGTTATCACATCTCTCGAGCTTAAGCCTGAGATTATGGAGCAGCGCAACCTGCAGCTTCAAGAGAAGTACCGCAAGATTCGCGAGAACGAGGTTCGCTACGAGACCAAGTTCATGGACGACGCAGAATACATGATCGTTGCGTTCGGTTCGGCAGCGCGTATTGCAGAAAAGACTATCGAGCTTGCACGTGCAGAGGGCATCAAGGTCGGTTTGTTCCGTCCTATCACATTGTGGCCTTTCCCCGAAAAGGAGATTGCAGAGGCAGCTAAAAAGCTCAAGGGTATTCTCGTTGCAGAGATCAACGCCGGCATGATGATTGAGGACGTGCGCCTCGCAGTAAACGGCACTGTACGTTGTGAGCACTACGGACGACTCGGCGGCATAGTTCCCGAGCCAGAGGAAATGGTTAAAGCTTTAAAGGAGAAATTTCTATGAACGATATAATATCACCGGAGAACCTGGTTTATAAAAAGCCTGAGCTTCTCAACGATACCCACATGCACTACTGCGCAGGTTGTTCGCACGGCGTAGTTCACAAACTTGTGGCTGAAGTTATCGAAGAAATGGGCATGCAGGAGAACACCATCGGCGTAAGCCCGGTAGGTTGCTCTGTATTCGCCTACAAATATATCGATATCGACTGGCAGGAAGCAGCACACGGACGCGCTCCAGCTCTTGCTTCTGCCATCAAGCGTCTGTGGCCAGAGCGCCTTGTCTTCACCTATCAGGGCGACGGCGACATGGCTTGTATCGGAACTGCCGAGAGTATCCACGCATTGAACCGCGGTGAGAACATCACTCTCATCTTCATCAACAATGCCATCTATGGTATGACTGGTGGACAGATGGCTCCGACAACGCTTATCGGTCAGAAGACATCTACATGTCCTTACGGTCGTGAGCCTAAGTTGCACGGATGGCCGCTCAACCTCTCGGAAATGGCCGTCACTCTGCCGGGCACATGCTTCGTAACACGCCAGAGCGTAGAGAACGTTGCATCAATCCGCAAGGCAAAGGCTGCTATCAAGAAGGCGTTCACAGCATCTATGGAGGGCAAGGGTTCATCACTCGTTGAGATTGTTGCTACATGCAACAGCGGATGGAAGTTGCCACCGGTGAAGGCCAACAAGTGGATGGAAGAGAATATGTTTAAACAATACCCGAAGGGTGACTTAAAAGACACGACAAACCTATGAAAGCAGAAATAATTATAGCAGGTTTCGGAGGACAGGGCGTGCTCTCAATGGGTAAGATTCTCGCCTACTCCGGTCTGATGGAAGACAAAGAAGTAACATGGATGCCGGCTTATGGTCCTGAACAGCGTGGCGGTACAGCCAACGTGACAGTAATCGTGAGCGAAGAGCGCATCTCGTCGCCTATCCTTAGCCAGTATGACGTGGCTATCGTGCTCAACCAGCCGTCGCTCGACAAGTTCGAGTCGAAGGTAAAGCCTGGCGGCATACTTATATATGACGGTTTCGGTATCATCAATCCGCCGACACGCAAGGACATCAATGTCTATCGTATCGACGCTATGGATAAGGCTGCCGAACTGAAGAACTCAAAGGTGTTCAACATGATTGTACTCGGCGGTCTGCTGAAGGTTTGCCCGATCGTGAGCACCAACGGCCTTAACAAGGCTCTTTACAAGACACTTCCCGAGCGTCATCACGGTCTTATTCCTCTGAACATGGAGGCTGTAGAGGCTGGCGGACAGATTATCGAGAAGGTTTAATATCGAAAACTTATTTTTTTATAACTCTCTAATTATTGGGGGCGGGCTGCAGTGATTGCACCCCGTCCTTTTTTGTTGTTTGCAGTTACCAACAATAGGAACCATACACGAGCCGACATGCAAGTACTGGTACCGAAAGCTTACATCATGTGGTTATATACCAACATTATGCAATGAAAACTGACACGTTTTCTTTGTAAAGCGACATAAAAACACTACCTTTGTCTATGAAATTAAAAACCATCTATATGAACAAATCCAAAAGACTTATTTGCAAACTGGCGTTTGCTGCGCTCGGTCTGTTGCCGAACATGGCTACTACGACGCTTGCAGACACCACCGACTACACAAAGTACGTTAACCCCTTCGTCGGAAACGCCGACAACGGACACACTTTCCCCGGCGCATGCCGCCCGTTCGGCATGATACAAACCAGCCCGGTGACGGGTGCTGTGGGCTGGCGCTACTGCTCTGAGTACGTATACAGCGACTCGCTCATTTGGGGATTCACACAGACCCACCTCAACGGCACGGGCTGTATGGATCTGGGCGACATCCTCGTGATGCCAGCAAGCGGAAAACGCACACGCGCATGGGACGGCTACCGCTCTCACTATTCTAAACAGCAGGAGTTCGCTACGCCAGGCTACTACTCGGTGTATCTTACCGACGCTAAGGTAAAGGCCGAGCTGACAGCGGCGCCGCACGTTGCGTTCCACCGCTACACGTTCGACAACCCCGACTCTACTTCCGTGTTCATCGACCTGCAGCACGCTCCGGCTTGGCGCGACGAGCAGTATCACTCGCAGTGCATCTCGTGCGAGACAAAGTGGGAGGACGCACAGACGCTCACCGGACACGTACGCAACAAGGTGTGGGTAGACCAGGACTACTTCTTCGTGATGAAGTTCAACCGACCAGTGGTGAGCCACATTGAGCTGCCGAAGGCTGTGGACACAGAGCGCGGACAGCGACTCGTGGCTACGTTCGACATACCACGCGGTGAGCAGCTGCTCGTGAAAGTGGCTATGTCTACAACGAGCGTTGAGGGCGCACGCCGAAATATGGAGGCAGAAGTGCCGACATGGAACTTCGCCGAGGTGACACGCACCGCGCACGACGAGTGGAACTCTTACCTTAGCCGCATCGACGTTACGGGCACCGATACCGACAAGCAGAACTACTACACGGCGTTCTACCACGCTCTGATTCAGCCGAACCAGATTGCGGACGTAGACGGTAAGTATCGCAACGCCGACAACAAGGTGGTATGCGCAAGCAACGGCGAGTTCTACTCTACCTTCTCTTGCTGGGATACCTACCGCGCAGCTCATCCGTTCTACACAATGGTGATACCCGAGCGTGTGGACGCTCTTGTCAACTCGCTCGTTGAGCAGGCAGAGGTGCAGGGCTTCCTGCCTATATGGGGACTCTGGGGCAAGGAGAACTTCTGTATGATTGGCAACCACGCCGTGGCTATCGTGGCAGAGGCTTATCACAAAGGATTCCGCGGCTTCGACGCCGAGCGCGCGTTCAACGCCATCAAGCGCACACAGACCGTAAGCCACGGTGAGAAGTACGACTGGGAGACATTCATGAAGTACGGTTACTGGCCTACAGACCTCGTAGCTTCAGAGTCGGTTTCCAACTCACTCGAGTGTATGTACGACGACTATGCCGCTGCAGATATGGCTCGACTCATGGGCAAGAAGCAGGACCAGCAGTACTTCACACGCCGTGCCAACTTCTACAAGAACCTCTTCGACAAGCAGACCAACTTCATGCGCCCACGCCTTGCAGACGGTTCGTGGAGAAGTCCGTTCAACCCGAGCGACGTGGCTCACGCCGAAACCGTAGGCGGCGACTACACCGAGGGCAACGCATGGCAGTATACATGGCAGGTGCAGCACGACATACCGGGGCTCATCAAGCTCTTCGGCGGACCGAAGCCGTTCCTCAAGAAGCTTGACGAGTTCTTCTCGCTCAAACTCGTCACCTCGCAGAACGACGTCACAGGACTTATCGGACAATATGCTCACGGCAACGAGCCGAGCCACCACGTGGCTTATCTCTATGCTCTGGCTGGCCGCCCATCGCGCACGCAGGAACTCATCCGCGAGATATTCGACACACAGTACCACCCCACCGTCGACGGACTTTGCGGCAACGACGATTGCGGACAGATGTCAGCCTGGTACATGCTCTCGGCTATGGGCTTCTATCCTGTCAACCCGGTAAGCGGCGAGTATGTGTTCGGCGCTCCGCAGATGCCGAAAATTGTGCTCCAGTTGCCAAAGGGAAAGACCTTCACCGTTATAGCCGACGGCATTTCGGCTGACAACAAGTACGTAGATTATATCACGCTGAATGGTAAAAAGTACAACAAGACGTCTATATCGCACAGCGAAATCATGCGTGGTGGCACATTAGTCTACAAAATGTGCAACAAAAAGAAGCACGATAAGAACTAAAAAGCTGTAATAAGCAGCGTTTATTAGTCTATTTTTGAGTATTTATAGCTGATTTTTCCAATTATCGCAAAGAAAAAGCCAAATAATTCTGCTGTTATTTGGCTTTTTCATTTATTTTTCTTTACTTTGCAGCAGATAATTGAATAGAGAGAATAACAAAATAACTATTATTTAAACAAAAGGATTATGAAAAAGATTACAACTCTTTTCGCAGCTGCTATGATAGCAGCTTCGGCTTCTGCACAGACAGTTACAGAAAGCAAGACATTCGACAACATGTATTTTGGCATCAACACTGGTGTCTCTACAGCTACTAAGGGTCATCACTGGCTCCAGGACTTCCGTCCGAACCTTGGCGTACGTCTCGGTCGCAACTTCACTCCGGTTTTCGGTCTCGCTGCTGAGAGCAACATCTACTTCAAGGAAGTAGGAAGAAAGCAGGGCGGTCTGCACAAGACTGGCACAGCCGTTAACGGTATCAACACATCACTCCTCGGTACAGTAAACCTTACCAACTGGGTAGGCGGTTACAAGGGTGAGCCACGTTGCTTCGAGGTTTCTGCTGTTTACGGTCTCGGCTGGGGTCACGTTTTCTCTAACGCAGCTGACTACAACGACAATATGAACATGTTCACTTCTAAGGCTGGTCTCGACTTCGCGTTCAACCTTGGCAAGGCAAAGGCATGGCAGCTCTATGTTGAGCCTTCTATGAACTGGGCACTCAACGGCAACGGCTATGAGGGTGTTAAGTACGACATCAACCGCGCTATGTTCCAGGTTAACGTTGGTCTCGTTTACAAGTTCAAGAACTCTAACGGCACACACAACTTCACACTCGCAACAGGTCGCGACCAGGCAGAGGTTGACGCTCTCAACGCACAGATTAACAGTCTCCGCGAGCAGAACGCTACTCTTACAAGCAAGGACGAGCAGAACCAGAAGAACCTCTCTGCAAAGGATGCTGAAATCAACAACTTGAAGAAGGCTCTCGACGAGTGCAACAAGCGCCCGGCTAAGACTGCTACAGCTACAAACCTCCAGCCGACAGTTATCTTCCGTCAGGGCAAGTCTGTAGTTGATCCGGCTCAGGTAGCTTCTATCGAGCTCATCGCCAACTACATGAAGAACCACAAGGACGCTAACGTAGAAATCAAGGGTTATGCTTCACCGGAGGGTTCTAAGGAGCTCAACCAGCGCCTCTCTGAGAAGCGTGCTGAGGCTGTTAAGGACATCCTCGTTAAGAAGTACAAGATTTCTGCTAACCGTCTGAAGACAACTGGTATGGGTGCTACTGACAAGCTCTTCGAGCAGGTAGAGTTCAACCGCGTTGCTACATTCAACGATTCTACAAAGGACTAATCTTCAGTTCTGAAAAGAACTGATTCCTCAAAGAACTAATTGTCAGTTCTGACAAAAACAGATTCTTGAGATACAAAAAATCCCAGTGCTTTGGTTTAACCATCGCACTGGGATTTTTCTTTCACAACTATATACCTTTTCTTTTCTCTTATTTTGCTACAAACTTAACCTTGCAGCGGCACACTTCCTTTAGTTCTTCGCCGGCGTCTGGCGTCTGCTTCATCACCTGAACGCAGAACTCGCCTGCCGCAACTTCCTCTACATACAGATGCAGCAAGTCGTCGTAATGCGACTCGGCAACATAGGCTATGTCGAAACGCTTCAAGCGGTTCGTCTTATAGAAGTCGAGCCCCCAAAGGTTAAAGATATGCTCTATGTACTTCACGCTGTTGATGTGTCCGTTCACGTCTACATCGCTGTAGCGAGTCTCTACTATGCGGCGGCATTCAGCGCCATTCTTCGAGAGTTTCACACGCTGGAACGGCTCAATCGGGCACGGCTCGTCGGTCTCAATATACTGCGTAATGATGCCGTCGCGCTCAGCAAGTATGTCTACCGGTTGGCGTGTGTCGGTGTCGATCATCGCCCAGATGCTGCGTCCGTATCCGTAGCGCTTGCCGCTCTTGTCGCGTATAGCGTAGTTGCGACTCGTGAAGAACTTCATAACATTCTCCACCCAGGTGTCAACCGTAATGCGGTCGTAGGCAACCGGCATCTCATCGAGTTCCATGACAAAGCGCGAAAGCACCCATGTCTTATGCACCGTATTAAGATAGTCCATGCCGTAACCACGCTCGTTGCTGTGGAAGTCGGCTGCATTCAGCAGGTGATTGCCAAGATGACCAAGGAATATATGATTGGAAAAATCGCAGTGGAACGGTTCCACAAGGAAGTCGTAGCTTCCTATCTTACTTAATAAATTCATAGGCTTTTTGTTTATTATTTAGAAAGTTCAGCCCCGTCTACAGCTATCACCACAGCACGGGGCTTTCCGTTTGAATCAAATTCGCATGTTGCGTAGGGTTCGGGCAGAAGGAAATAGGCACGGAGTCCTTTCAGATTGCCTTCTGTGTTTGGAGGTACGAGTTCTGTACCGTCTGCACTCACAAAGCGGTAGCGACCGTCTGCGGGTATCAGAGTCGGATCGTAAATTCCGATGAACTTGAAATGGCCGGATGACAGCAATGAGCTCATCACACTTGGCTTTGTGGCAAGTATGAACTTGTTCTTCACCACCGGCTTCACAATATCGTTCGTCACTCCAGGCAATATTCGCACAAGATAAGGCTCGCCAGCGACGGTAGATTTCACGCTGAGGAAGTGATATACAACTTTATCCTCGTCAACCTCCTCAATATCCTTCAGTTGTTTGAACTGCATGCCAGGGAAAGCCGTGCGCATATCGTCCTCTGTAAGAGCGAACGGCAGGCAGAGTGTGTAATAACCGCCGTCTGCTCGGAACGTACGGTCGATTGTTATGTTGTGGACATAAGCATCTTGATAATAAGAAACCAAGTCGGCGTTGCCTTCGGCTTCACCCAAAGTCAAATTTTCTACAACAACCGGCGCGACATAGCGACGATATACCTGCACCTTGCCGTAGACATCGTATGCAGAATATCGAGCAAAGCGCACACTTCCATAGTTATAGTCGAGACAATCTTTCTCGCTGTTCTCAATGTTCTTGAACACGAAGTGCGCATTTCCTTCATTAGAGAACTTTATATCAATAAGATTGCGCTTCTCGGTCTCGTTGTCTGAGTAGAACAACGAGGATGCTGGACTTTTCTTCGTACTAAGCCATCCGCTCTTCGCATCCTTCAAGCGCCAACCACCCGATACCTTCTTCAGTGTAAATACAGCCATACTGTCTGTTTCGCACGAAACCATATCGAGTCCGTCTTCTTCGAAAACAGAAACGGCGCAAGGTAGGATGTATTCCTTCTTTGCGTTCTGATACCTGCTCATTGCCACTCCACAACCGCTGCTCACAATTATCACCTCGTCGCCATCGCGCAACAACGACACATCTGAAACATGCATATACTTGGCTGTTTCAGTATTCTGGGCGTTCGTATTTAAAGAGAATACCGAGAGCAACACAATTAGAGTGAGAAGAAGTTTTCCAGTCATTGAGGAATAGAGTTTAAATGGTTCGTACTTGATATGCAAACTTACAAAAAAAAATCGAATTGCTTGAAGTTGTTCGCAAAAAGATTCGATTACAACAAAAAGAATTGCCCACAATAAAATAATTAAGAACAAAAGAGAATACAAAAATCAACCCCAACACCACGAGAGTGCTGGGGTCAACGATAGAATATACGGAATTATAACATACGTGTGAATTGCGGAAGAACAAGCGCGTGTTTATTTCTTCCAGAAGCGTGAGGTGATGTCGGTGAAGTCGTCGCCTGCCGCACGCTTGTAAAGACGCTGGTTTGTGGTGCGCTCCTTAAGGCATCCCAAGTGTTCGATGTACGGACCGAGCTTTATGTAGTCGAAGTCGCGTTTGCGTATAGTTCTCGGGAACTGCTGGCGACCGCTATACCATGCCACCTTCAGCTGCGGATGCTCGCGGTGAAGATACTGTGCGAGCTGGCTGACGTACTTCGGGTCGGCATCGCCACCCATAAAGCAGATGCATGTTATCTCGCCATGATAGTTGGCAACGAACTGGTCAAGCACCATCGGAGTCAAAGGCTCGCCGATGTTTTCCCACAGATACTGACTGTGGCAGCCCGGGCAACGGCACGGACAACCGGTGATGTTGATAGACAGCGTCACCTCGTCAGGAATCTCCTGAAATACGATACCTGTATTAAGATAATTGAGCATTGCTTTAGTTGTTTAAAATATTTTGTTCAGACGTGCCGAGCCGTGATGAAGCTCGGACACGCCGAAGAACTTTATTCTTTGATTTCGTTAGTGCCATTGGCATAGAAGCGGCGGCTTGCCTCTTTCTGACGAGCAGCCGAGAAGTTGCTTACACGCTTCAGATAGCCGATGATACGAGTCATGTAGTCGACATCCTCGCTGCCGCAATTCGGACACTTCTTGAGATAGCGTTTGTCGATATGTCCGCACTTGTTGCAGATAGTGTTCGGGATATTGAACGTGAAGTAGTTGCATCCCTCCTTAGCTGCGATGCGCAGGAGTTGGCGATACTGAGCCTTCGAGAGGTGCTCGTCGAGGTTCATGTGAAGCGCCGAGCCACCGGTGAGGTGCTCGATATACGGAGCACCATGCAACTTGAACTTGTCGACAACGTTGAGCGAGTCGTCCTCCACGATGTAGAAGTAGCTGTTGTAGCAGTCGCGCGGCACGAAGTAGCCGTCCTCGCGGTCCCACTTAGCGTGCTTTACGCCCACGTTCTCAGCCGGAATCATCTCGCAGTTGAACAGCACGTCCTTAGTGCGATACTGCTTGTTGTATTTCTCAACCAGACCGAGCACCTTCTGAACGAAGTGCAGATAGTCGGGGTTATCATTGATCTTCAAGCCCAAGAACTCGGCAGCCTCCACGAGTCCGTTCACACCGATTGTGAGATACTGGCGACCCATGTTGATGTATCCAGCGTCGAAGAGCGGCAGCATGCCCTGAGCCTGCAGTTCCTTGAGGTTCTCGTTGTAAGCGAGCTGCACCTTATGACAGAGGTCTATCACCTCAGAGAGATAGTCGGCATAGTCGAGTCCGTTCTTAACGGCGTACTGTATGCAACGGTTGAGGTTGATGGTGAGCACGCTCTTAGAGCCGGTAGACACACCGCCTGCACCGAGTGTGTAGCTGAAGCCGTTGTCCTGAATCTCGTTGCGCAGACGGCAGCAAGAACTGAGCGAGTCGGCATTGTCGCTCATGTATGTGAAGAACGAGTGACCCTCTGAGTACATCTCAGCTGTGAAGTCGCCCCACTCCTTATCGATTACGTCGCCGTCCTTTGCGAGCAGCGCCATTGTCTCTACCGGGAAGGTGAGCACGGCCTTGGTGCGCTCTTTGTTGAACCACTTCATGAAGCGCTTCTGAAGCCATGAGAGTCCGTTCCAGTCGGGCTTCGAACCGTCGGGGAAGATGAACTCGCCGAAGAGGCTTTCGAAGTATGGTTTGTCGTAATAAGCCACGTTCCAGAACACAGCCTGATAGTTGCGCGCGCCGGTAGGCTGGTTGATAGAGTAAACGATTTGCTCGAAACAGTCGGTTATCATCTTGTCGATAGTGCGCTGCTTTGCAGAGAGGTCTACCACCTTGTCGGCGTGCTCCCAATAGTCGAGTCCGTACTCTTTACCGATGAAGTAGTTGAGATACATGAGGAACTCCGGTGTAGCGCAAGCGCCGCTCAGCATACTCGAAACCATGAACACCATGTTGACGAATCCGCCGCAGAACGACTTCAGGTTTGTAGGAGCCGTAGAGTTGCCGCCGATGCTTGTTGTGCCGCCGATGAGCCACGGGTACATCGTGATAGAGGCACAATAGTTGGCGAGCGATGTCTCGTCGTTCTTGTAGATGAAGTGGTGATTGAGCTTGTCGAGATACTCGTTAGCGAGTTCCTTGCCGTACATCTTCTTGATGCGGTCGGTGAGCAGACGGCGGTTCAAGCGGATAAAGCTCGACTTAGGCAGCTCGCCGATGAGCGTAGCGATGTTCTTGTGCTCCACGTTGGCGTTGGCGTCGTACTTCGAACCGGTTGCAGCGTTGGCAGCGTGACAATAGTCGGTAAGGAACTTGAGTTTTTCGAGAGTCTCGCGGTCTTCCGAGTGAAGCTGGCGATAGATAATGAACGACTTTGCCACGTTGTAGTAGCCTTCTCTCATGAGAGCCTGCTCCACCTGGTTCTGTATGTTCTCAACTGTTACGCCGTCGAACACGTCGATGTGGCTCACAATCTTAGAAACAGAGGCTAAGTCAACATCCTCGTTCACTGACTCGAACGCCTTGATTATGGCGTTCATTATCTTGTCTAAAGAGAAGCGGTCTTTAGATCCATCGCGTTTGATGATTGCAAAATCTTTCATTGTATAGTTCCCCGTTTTAGAAAACTTTTTCAATTTTAGAAATCGAAAAGTTTTCCGTTTTGGAAAACTTTTGTGTGTTCTGTTTTATGAAAAGTTTCTGATTTATGTTTTTGATTACGGCTGCAAAGGTATATAAAAAAAACGATATCACGCTATGTCTTCAAGGGAAAAATTCTAACAATTTTAAGCCTTACATACACCATTAGTGTAACGCATTTGATGTAACTTTCAGAGTTTCACCGCACTAATATCGATGAGGTTGTTTACTATCGCGTATATGGTCAAACCAGCCGGACTATGTATCTGCAATTTGCGCGCAATGTTGCGTCTGTGGGTGATTACGGTGTTCACCGAAATGCACAAATGCTCGGCTATCTCCTTGTTACTCATGCCTTGTACGAGCGCCACGATGACGTCTTTCTCGCGTTCGCCCAGTGCGTCGGCACCTTCCTGATTCTTGCCTATCATGCTGGAAATCTTAGCAGATACGTCGCTCTGGCGCGATTTATCCTCAAGATACTTGATGGCTGGGATGAAGATATTGTCCTCCACTTCGGCATGCAGCGCCAGCCACTCCTCATTATTATATATGTCGTAGAGCGTAGCCGAAAGCTGATTGTTGCGCAGGCAGTCGCCGGGGAAGTACTTGATGATGATGCTCTTCAGCTCGCGCAGCTTGGAGCTTTCTTGTCCGTGATGCTTCGAGTACATATCGATGGCATAGTTTGCCATCGGCTTGCCGGCGAGGAGCGACTCAACGTACGGGAAGACTGTCTTCTCCTCGTACTTCATGTGCAGCGTCACCGAACGCGAATATTCGTCGTAAAGTTTCAGTATGAGTCGAGCGAGGTTGTCGTTTTCGTCAAGCGCGTCTACAAGTTCCTTGCGTATAAACGGCAACTGGAAGCCGAGAAAATAGTCGTGGCTCGCCTTCAGATACTGCAACAGTGTAGGCACGGAGAGGCGCGACACGTCGTCCATTTCGCGATAGCCGTTGATGGTGAAGTTGACTACGGCGAGAAACGTATTGGTGTCCACATTCTGGTCGTCGCATACCTGCTTAACCGTCTTGTCGCCAAAGCCGAGACTGATACCGAAGCTACCTAAACTCTGCAACAAGTTGTAGTTGTCGCGAATGAGCGAAATCATCTTGTCGCTTGCTTCATACATTTTCTGATTTTTCATACTCCTGATTATTTTTTTTGAATGCGGATATGTCGTACAAAGTTACTAACTCTTTTCGAGAAAACCCGAACATTTACAGACTTTATGATTTGGAAAACTCATCGTGCACCGAACGGAATCTGATCGGACGGCGAACGCAATCTGATCGGACGGCGAACGGAATCCGATCGGACGGCGGACGGGAACCATCACAAATAGCAAACGATTAAAAACGTAGGAGGCTACGACATTCTTGCCGTAGCCATTGTCAACTGAAACTAAATTGTTACAGATATTCAACAATGACTACGGCAGGAATGCCGTAGCCTCCTATAGTTAGCCTTTCATAGCAAAGGCTGTAGTTTTGAATCTCTCTTAAATATAAGATATTCTATGATTGCTTCAGCTATTTAAAAACTCTTTTAATACCACTGAACGGCGTTGCTGTATCCCGAACGCTTGTCGTACTTGAGGGCGTCGGTGAGCGTTGCTGCGTTGCAACGGAACGAGAAGTTGTAGCTTGTATACGGCGCGAGCACTACCGAGCACGACATATTGAAGCAATGGAGGTCGCGCTGAAGTGATGCTGTGGTCATTGAGAGCTTGTTCTGGTCGAAGTCGTAACCGCTCGAGAACGAGATGTTCCATCCGTCGCTGATGCGGAGGTTGCCGCTCACGTTGAGGTTCTGCGAGAACTTGTACGGATAGCGCATCGACTTGGTGTTGAACTTGCCGCCGGTGTTCTCGCGCATCGTGATGCCGTAGCCGAACGTGAGCGACCAAGGCATGTTGAAACGCATGTAGCCGTCGGCGTCGGTTTCTGCCTTGCCTCCCCCACTCTTTTTGCGGGCGCCACGCTGGGCGTTCACCATCGTGTCGTCTACGTTCGACTCGATGTCGGTATCGATGCCTTCCTCGTCATCCTTTCCGTTTTTCTTCTTACGGTCGTTGTCGTCGCTGCCACCGAACCATTTCTTAAGCTTGTCGGGCGTCAGCGTGAATGAGAAATTCTGCGATGTACCCTGGAAGCGTCCGAACTTGCCCATGCCCCAAAGCGTGTGGTTGCCCACGTACGGGCGTCCGTTCTTGTCGAGCTCGTAAGCGTACGAGGCGAAGACGGCAGTCATGTTGAACGTGTAGTTCTTCCACCACTTCAATCGGATGCGCATGGTGAGGTCGGAAAGCGGTTTCTCCTTAGCCGCCATATTGTAACTCATCGACAGACCGAGTTCGTCGATGATGCTGAGCTTCTTGAAGCCTGTGGAGTCCTTGCTGCTCTTCACCTTCATCTCGATGTTGTTCGAGAGGTCGAACGCGATGTTGCCCGTCTTGCCCTTGCCAGGCACGCCGAAGAGCTGACCGCTATAAGGCGAATACTCTACGAGGTCGACCGATCCGTCGACATTGGTGCGCTGGTAGGTCTTATAGTAGCCGTAGCGCGACGAACTGAAGTCGGGGGCGTAGCTGAAGCTGACGCTCGGAGTAACCACATGGCGTATAGCCTGAATCTTGTCGCCGAATATCTTGCGGCTCGGGATGTAGAAGCCGTAGAGTTTTGTCGACGCTCCGATAGAGAAGCTATAGTTGTAGACGTTGTTGAAACCGTAGATCGTGTCGCACACCTCACGCTGTGCCGTCTCATCCCACGAGCGCATCACCTTATGAGAATACATGCGGTCCTGGAAGTTGAACGACGGAGAGAGGTTGATATAGTTGAACAACGTGAAGTTGCCGCTGATTGGTATCGAGTGGTTCCAGCCGTTGTTCCAGTCCTTGATAAGATTCGAGTGCAGCAGCTTGTCCTCCTTCGTGTTGATGCTGTTAGAGATGTGACCCGTGTACGACATCGAGATCTTCTCGTACCAACGCTCGTCGCCAACGGCGTGCTTGCGCTTGAACGGATAGAAGCGTGAGAGCGAGATGTTGAGGTCGGGCAAGGTCATTGCTATCGACGAGTCGCGCATGTTCTGAGAGAGATTGGCTGTAGAACTGAGCGAGAGTCCGATGCTCGAGAACGTTGTGCTCCAAGACACAGACGATGTACGTGTAGACTGCGTGAGGGTCTGCGGATTGTACAGCGAACTGAGGTTGTTGCGCTCGTAGCTCGACGTAGCGAAGTTGACGCTGGCAGAGAGCGAACTGTACGGATTCGCCTTCTGGTCTTGGCGGTGGCTCCACTGAATCTTGAAACTCTTCGAACGCGTGAAGTCGGGCATTCCCTTATCGCCGGTCTGCGTGTTCTGGAAACTTGCATAGAAACTGCCGTTGAATCGGTAGCGCTTGGTATAGTTCATCGCTGCGGAGAGTCCCCACGAGCCTTTAGTGTATATCTCGCCGAGAAGTTTCAGGTCCATCTTGTCGCTGATGGCGAAGTAGTAGCCACCGTCGCGCAGATAGAAGCCGCGGTTGCTCTCGTCGCCGTATGTAGGCATGATGAAACCGCTCGAATAGCTCTTTGTGAACGGGAAGAAGCCGTATGGGATGGCAAACGGCAGAGGCACGTCAGCCACTACAAGATAAGCCGGACCGAACACGACCTCCTTACCAGGACGCACCTTGGCACGCGAAAGAGCTATATAGAAGTCGGGATCTTTGGCGTCGCAGGTAGTATAACGTCCGTGCTGAAGGAAGATTTCGCCGTTCGGACTGCGCTTCGAAATCTCGCTGCGCAAGAATCCGTCCTCCTGCTGTGTATATACGTTGCTGATAAGTCCCTTCTTTGTCTTGAAGTTGAACGCCATAGTGTCGCTCTCGTACTTGTCGGAACCCATCGAGAACACTGGCGTACCGAAAAGCGTTACGCCAGTTGTGTCTGCCTTGTCCTTAGCGCCCGTAGCGTGCACTAAAGACGAGTCGAGGCTCATGTGTATGCGCTCGGCTGCAAGGTCCATATTCTCGTATTTCACAGTAGAACTGCCAAAAAGACGCGCGGTCTTTGTGGTAGCATCATATACGAGCGAGTCGTTTGCCGAATAGTTTACTGGAGAGTTGATGCCTCCCGCACGCTGGCGGTTGATAGAATCGAGGCGTATGGAGTCGTCGATAGCCTTATTGTGATGGTAGATAGCGAGTTGCAGAGAGTCCATCTTGGTTGTGTCAACACCAAAAACCTGCGTTGAGTCAACCTTCTTCAACAAAGTATCGCGCGCAATGGAGTCCGCAATGTCGCTCATCTCCATTGAGTCGCGAAGAACTTTCAGACTCTTCTTGCGTTGCTTCGAGGGTGCGTCAGCACTTGCCATCACAAATATGATGGCGCAAAGCAATAGGGCTATAACTGTCTTTGTTCTCAATTTGAATAATGTTGGTTCTTTACTTTATTTCTCAGGCTCAAACAGTTCCTTCATCATGCGGAACCGAGCCAATGTGTCGCCACCGAACTTGGCGAGTGAACGCTCTGCCTGCTCAATGGTCTTCTCGCGGTCGAGATGTGTTTTCGAGTAGAACTTATCGGCATAGCAGATAAGCTTCTCCTCTATCGTTTCGGGCTGCAAGTCGTGATGTGGCAATGGCAGATCTTGCGAAATGATATCGTCGAGGGTCAGTCCGGCGCCGGTATGACGCTCGCAGACACGGGCAAAACGCTCTGGCAAGCCTTCGCTGCGCAACATTTCTGCGCCGCAGACGCCATGACGAATGTATGGTTCTGTACCATGACACTCAATGCTGGGAGCATCTACACGAATGATTCCGATGTCGTGAAGCATCGCTGCCTGCTCAACGAAATCAACATCGATGTGAAGTTCGGGATGTAACGAAGCAATCTGCAACGCACGTTGCGTTACAGATTGGCTATGTGTTAGTAGGATGTGGCGCAATGCGTCACATCCTACGTAGTATTTGTCGATAATTTGCTTATACATATTTACTCGTGCTCGCGCTCGATGTATGCAATAACGTCGCCCTTCTGTACCTTTGAGCCGCGCTTTGCGTTGATTTCAACGAGCTTGCCGCCAAGAGCTGCCGGCACTTCAACGAACTCACCCCAAGGAGCCTGGATGTAGCAGAGCACATCGCCCTCCTTGTACTCCTTACCGATGAACGGCTCAACAGTCGGAGCGCACTCGCCCTCGCCAGAGAACTCCCAATAGATGTCGCCCTTAACCGGAGCAACAACTGCGTCAGCCTTAGCGTGCTTGTAAGCGCTGAGCTGCTCGGGAGAAAGGTTTGCGCCGAGCTTGGCATCCTTGAGCTTCTGAAGGTCGGCGAGGAAGTTCTTCTTAGCCTGACCGCTCTTGTAGTTGCGATACTGCTCGGGGTGCATAGCGAGCTCGAAGAGTTCTTCGTCGTCCTGACCGCACTCCCATCCGTTCTCTGCCATCTCCTTGCGGAAGTCGTCGAGAGCGTCTGTGAGAAGAGTGTGAGCGTCAACGTCTGTGAACTCACGGCCCTGCTTCTTTGCAAGTTCAACAAGCTCCGGATCGATAGTTCCAGGAATCTTACCCGACTTGCCGAGAATCATACCCCACATAGAGTCGTCCATCATTACGAAGCGTCCCTTGCCCTGCTCGAGAGTGAGAAGGTTCATGAGGGCGATGTTCTTCACGTACTGTGAGAACGGAGTAACCAATGGAGGATAGCCTACGCGCGGCCATACATACTCTACCTCATCGAAGAGCTTGATAAGAAGGTCGTCCATAGAGAACTCCTCAAGACCGTTCTTCTTGCGTACGTTATTAATAGTAGTGCGCATACCGCCAAGGTCTGCCATCATTGAACCCATCATACCGCCAGGCAGACCGCAGCCGAGAAGGAGCGAAGACATGATCTTGTTGCCCGGGTTGATGAAGTAGCCGAGCCACTCGTCGATGAACTCCTGAGTCATGGCACGAGCCTTCATGTATGCGCTCATGTTGATTTCAGGAACTTCGAAGCCCTCGTTCTTCAACATGCTGATAACAGAGATAACGTCAGGATGCACCTTACCCCATGACAACGGCTCGATAGCTGTATCGATGATGTCGGCACCGTTCTGGCAAACCTCAAGAATTGAAGCCATTGACAGACCTGGACCTGAGTGGCCGTGATACTGGATGATGATTTCCGGATACTTGTCCTTGATCATCTTTGTGAGCTTGCCGAGGAATGCAGGCTGACCGATACCAGCCATATCCTTCAAGCAGATTTCCTCTGCACCTGCAGCGATGAGCTGATCGGCAATGTTCATGTAGTACTCCAGAGTGTGAACCGGAGAGTTGGTGATGCAAAGTGCGCACTGCGGAGTCATACCGCCTTCCTTAGCCCACTTGATGCTCGGAATAATATTACGAACGTCGTTCAGACCGTCGAAGATACGTGTGATGTTTGTACCCTGCTTTGCCTTCACCTTGTACATGAGGGCGCGAACGTCGTCAGGTACGGGATACATACGCAGAGCGTTAAGACCACGGTCAAGCATGTGTGTCTTAATGCCAGCCTCGTTGAAAGGCTTACAGAAAGCGCGTACCGCATCGTTTGGATTCTCGCCTGCGAGAAGGTTCACCTGCTCGAAAGCGCCACCGTTTGTCTCAACACGGGCAAAGCAACCCATATCGATAATCACGGGAGCAATGCGCTCCAACTGGTCTTTGCGTGGCTGGAACTTGCCAGAAGACTGCCACATATCTCGATAAACGAGACTGAACTGGATTTTCTTTTTCATCTCTATTAGTTGATTTTTTACTGTTCGTATAACGCAATTTGAAGAGATGGCGTGACTTTATAGCACCGCACACCTCTTCAAATATGCAAAATTAGAGAAAAAAATTCAATTACTTGGTAATATCAACGCTTTTTTAGTAAATATTAGAGCTGAATTTCTATTACCTTGTCTACATCTGTAGGCACTTCGTCGAGAGAAATCAGCACACCGCCGTCGCATTTCTGTGTCTTCACAGCCTTGCGTGAGACGAAGTCGACAGCCTTGCGCACCTTCTTCGAGCCGATAGGCAGGAAGAGCGAACGATCCTGCAAGTTGAGGATATGCACAAAGAGACGGTTATCCTTCTGTGTTGTCACACCCCAATCGTGCGGAGCAACGAGTCCGCCGCGTGTGCCGTAGATAGTCTCGCCGTAAACCTTCATCCACTCGCCCATCTCCTTAAGGCGCTCCACCGCAACCTCAGGCAGACAGCCGTCGGGCTGCGGGCCGATATTCATAAGCAGATTAGCGTTGCGGCCGGCTGCGTTCACGAGATAATGAATGAGAGTCTTTGTCGACTTGTAGTTTTGGTCTGTAATCTTGTAGCCCCACATGCCGTTCATTGTCTCGCAGGTCTCAAGCGGCAGCTTGCTGATAGCCTGACCCGACAAGCCTGCGGTGTTCTCGCCAGGCAGGTCGCGTTCGAACATCTGGAAGTCCTCGCCGTCGAACGGCTGAGAGTGATGGTTATTGCCGATAAGGCAAGAAGGCTGCAACTTATGGATAAGCGCATACTGCTCAGGCAGGCGCCAGTCGAACGACGGATTGATATCCTGATCCCACCAACCGTCAAACCAGATAGCGTTCACTTCACCATAGTTGGTGAGCAACTCTGTGAGCTGGTTGTTCATAAACTTATAATAGCTATCCCAGTTCTGTGCCTCTTTCGGTCTGCCGGTGCCAAGACCGGTGCGTCCGAGCGGAGCATCCTCGCGTCCCCAGTCGATATGCGAGTAGTAGAAGTGCAGACCGATGCCCTGACGATGGCACTCGTCTGCCAGCTCCTTCACGATATCGCGCTTGAACGGCGAAGCGTCAACGATGTTATAGTCGGAATATTTTGTATGGAACATTGAGAAGCCCTCGTGATGGCGTGTTGTGAAGCAGATATACTTCGCACCGGAAGCCTTGATTGCCGACACCCACTCGCGTGCATTGAATTTCGAAGGATAGAAACCGCCAGCGAGCTTGGCGTACTCCTTGTAGTTAAGGTTGTTGTTTGTCATTGTCCACTCGCCAGTAGCGAGCATACTGTAAAGTCCCCAATGCAGGAAGATGCCGAACTTAGCGTCCTGGAAGCGGGCGCGTGCTGCGAGATTGCCCTCTGTCGGCACATACTTGCTCTCAGCTGTCTTGCCGTTAGCGTTTCCGACGGCGCCGTTTGCAGCGTTTTCGGCAGAAACACCGGCAGACATGGCGAGTGCCAACATCACTGTACAAAAGATTTTCTTCATACTTATTACATTAATTTTTAGGTAGTTATTATATACGAGAATAGGTGCAGTTGCTCACAACTGCACCTATTATAATATTATCCACGCAAATCGTGCTCCTCAAAACGACGTTCTGCGAGCTTTTCAAACTTTGTTCCGGGCTTGCCATAGTTGGCGTAAGGCCATATTGAGATGCCTCCACGCGGAGTGAAGATACCTGTCACCTCGATATACTTCGGATCCATAAGCTTCACGAGGTCTTTCATGATGATATTCACGCAGTCCTCATGGAAGTCGCCATGATTGCGGAAGCTGAACAGATAGAGTTTCAGACTCTTGCTCTCCACCATCTTCACGTCGGGCACATACGAGATGCGTATCTCCGCAAAGTCGGGCTGACCGGTAATCGGACACAGCGACGTAAACTCCGGGCAGTTGAAACGCACCCAGTAGTCGTTGCCCTGATGCTTGTTGACGAATGTCTCGAGCACTTCCGGTGCATAGTCGTCACGATATTTTGTCTTTGCTCCGAGAGCCTGCAAGCCCTCATCACGGCGGTTATCTGAATTTGCTGCCATTTATATACTTATTATATATATACTATTTAACCTTAATTCCGCAACACTTTGATTTAACTTTATTTATAAGTTCCTGAGCAACAAA